>Ga0310811_10003812_pt1 | contig 18999 bp, 21 predicted proteins | sample YCmetagenome_FD_207642 | JGI IMG/M metagenome (GOLD analysis project Ga0310811, IMG submission 207642) | Soil microbial communities from experimental microcosm in Duke University, North Carolina, United States - YC | ecosystem: Engineered > Artificial ecosystem > Soil microcosm > Unclassified ...
CCCGGGGCAGGGACTCCGCCTTTACGCCACTTTCAAGCCAACTCCGCTGTTCGCCGTCATGGCGAATAAGGGTTTTGCGCACTCCGAGCAGCCGCTCGACGGCGGCGAATGGGAGGTACTGTTCACGACGGTCGGAGCGGCGACGGAGCAGGCCCAGGTTGCGACGCCAGCGTCGAGCTTCGATGAGTGGCCCGAGCCCGCGGTCAAGCTCGACAACCGCGATCTCGATCCGCCGGAGCCCATGGTCCGGATCCTTGCGGCCGCCGACAAGCTGGCGCCCGGCGAGACCCTGTCGGCGCTACTGCGCCGCGAGCCGGTCTTTCTGTTTCCGCAGCTCGAGAAGCGCGGCTTCCGCTGGCTCGGCGGGTTCACGCCGGACGGGACGATCTACGAACTGACGGTAAGGGCCCCGTCATCATGAGCGAACTCGAAGGCCGCATACGCGACGCGCTGCGTGTCGTGATCGATCCGGAACTCGGTCACAACATCGTCGATCTCGGATTCATCTACGGGATTGCCGTCACAAATGGCGACGTCTGGATTGTGATGACGGCAACGACGAGGGGCTGTCCCGCAGCAGGCTTCCTTAAGGAGGGCGCCGCGAACGCGGCGATGCAGGTGTCTGACGTGCGATCGGTTGACGTGACGATGACGTTCGATCCGCCTTGGACGCCGTCCCTCATCGAGCCCGCCGTCCGAGCCTCGCTCGGCTTCGCTTCGGTCAATTGAGAGCGGCTACCCAGACACATGCCCGACGGATCCGCCACCACACACCTCATCCATCCAAAACTTCTCACGACGATCGGACAAGGCTACGGACTCGCTGACCCGCAGCGCGACGCGATAGCCGGGCTGACGGCGTATTGCCGCCGCCAGCTCCCGGGTCAGGCGCAGATAGGAGCCAAAACAGTGCGGCGGTCACCAGCAGAGCGACGGCGTAGACCCTGGGCACAGATTGCCAGCCATAATTGCCCACCAGAAACGGGGCGACGAACATGTTCAGCGCGGCCCCCGTGGTGCCTGCGCCAAAAAATCCCATGGCGAACCCACGGCTCTCTTTTGGAGAGAAGCGCGCCACATAGGGCGTCCCTACGGAAAAGGAGGCGCCGACTAGTCCAAGAGCGAGGCCAAGCAACAGGAATTGCCAGAGCGCCGTCGCATACGACGAAATCCAAAGCGAGATAGCGCAGCCGAGCAGCAAGAGCAGCATGATGGCTCGACCGCCGAACCGATCCGTCCAGATGCCGAGCGGCAGGCGGAACAGCGCCCCGGTCAGGACTGGCGTAGCCGTGAGAAGCCCGACCTCGGTTGAATCCAGATTGAGCTGAGCACGGATCGGGATGCCTGTGACACCGAACATTGTCCACACTGCGAAACAGGCGGTGAATGCCCAAGTGGTCACGAGCAAGACCAAAAGATTTCCAGACTTCGGCATTCTTACTCCTCATCCGCTCGGCGAATGTCAGCGAGCAATCCAGCTCGCCTTGCCAGTACCGTTGAAGACTTCGCTCTCGTCAGTCCATCATGTTTTTACCTACGTCGCTGCGTCGGACCGCCAGCAGTTGCGGCTGTAGCTATGGCGCTCCCAAGATGACAGCAGCAGAATATGCAACGCACGAGCAATGACAACCCTTGTTACAGCCGCCCTCGCGGTCGTGATGTCGGCGTGTCGATTAGTTCGACCCAGGCGAGCACGCCCTCCGAGTCCACCACAGTGTTCTTATCGAGATCCCGCAACAGGGCTGCTGCCGCGATCGGCAGGGCATCGTTGCCTATCATGAAGAGCCGCTCGCATGCGGCAGGAAGAAGACCATCGACGATCATCAAAGACCAAAGCTCCTACGATTTCCGGATATTTCATCAGCACTCGTCAGCGAGGCGCGCCGCCATGGGTTGCATTGTCCGGTTACCGTGGCTCGTCGTGCACCGAGGCAATTTTTGGAGCTGCTACGATTCCGGCAACTGCCAGCGCAACACCCCCCAGTCGCAGGCCGATCAGCGCTGCAATCTTGGTTCCTGAGTGAACACGATCCTCTCTCACTTGGAGGCCGCGTGCCGTATGATAGAAGGAGCGATTAGAAGGAACGCCATCAGCGTTGTCATGGCCAGGCTCCAGTAGCCATACTCCGCATGCGCCACAATTGAGACAGCAAACCATCCGGTGAGTGGCACGAGTGCATTCTTATAGCTGAAGCGGATCTAAGGTTTGCTGTGGATCAAACTTCTGGTCTTCGGCCGCCTGGATCGATGTTGATCTCGCCGCATACCGGCCGGGCATTCCTTTTGCGCCGAACTTGAGTCGGATCAATGAGATGGCGCAGGGGTACTCTAAAAGCTTTAAGTGGGAGGAGCATGTCAAGATGATGCAAAAGCTTCCGCTCGGACGTCATGCGGCTCAAGTCGAAGCCGCGATCGCATCAGGCCAGGCGGGTTGTGCGCGAGCTCAACGTGACGCCGGGCGATCTCGAGAGCCTGGTACGGCAGGGCCCGCAGGGCGCGAACGAGTTACCGTATGCGCTTACGGCATTGGGTATCGACGAAACGGCCTTGTGGCGTGCGCAGCCGGCCTTGTTGCGCGACATGGAGCGCGTTTGCTCGTTCTGTACACATAAGCGCCGGTGCCATGAGGAGCTAGCGGCTGGTACTGCAGCGGAAATGGTCGGACCGCCATGAGCTGCGTCAAGGATGCATGCTCTGCCCCTTGTCCCGTAATTCTACGGTGCCTCGGGGTTTATACTTAGGGGAACGACCCGAATTTCGAAATTTGAGGAAACGGGCAAACTTCCGGCATCAACGATCGAAACCGGAGTTCCGCCATGCTGACCGCCGCCGCAACCGCCAAGTCCTCGATCTACGCTCGTCCATCCGCACCGGTTCGGTCCGGGCCGCTCCCCGAGGGGCCGCTGGGCCTGATGGGCGCTCCGATGCGCTTTGCGCGCAACGTCGAAATCTACGGCGAGGACGAGCCAGCTGAATATCTCTACCAAGTCATCTCCGGTGCGGTGCGGACCTACCGCACGCTCGATGACGGCCGACGTCAGATCGGTGCGTTCTATCTGCCGGGCGACATTTTCGGCGTCGAGGCGGGCGAGGTCCATCTCTCGTCGGCGGAGGCGATCTGCGATGCGCAAGTTCTGGTCATCAAGCGCAGTGCCGTGATGACTCGCGCCGAACACGAGAGGGATCTAGCGAAGCAGCTGTGGACGTTGACGGTGCGCGAGCTGCAGCGTGTGCAGCAGCATTCGCTGGTGCTGATCAAGAGCGCCGAAGAGCGCGTCGCCGGCTTCCTGATCGAGATGGCAGGCCGCAGGCCTGGCGCGGGGACTATTGAACTGCCGATGTCGCGCCAGGATATCGCCGACTATCTCGGCCTCACGATCGAGACAGTGTCGCGGACGTTCACTCAACTGGCGCAGTCCGGAACGATCGCCCTGGAGAGTTCACGGCGCGTCGTGTTCCGTAATCGCGCGGCTCTGAATCGGCTCAATGGATGACAGCTCGCTAAATATTGCATTTTGGAGTGAAGAATGGCTGACCGTCAGCGCTGGCGTCCCATCCTGTTCATTTGTCCGCGGACTGGAAGCAAGGTTCAGGTGCTGCTTGCCGAGGAGGCAATCGGTGCAGGCAGGCGATATGAAGCTGCGGACACGCGATATGAGACCGTATCGTGCCTGGCCTGCTCCGGCATTCATCTCGTTGATCCCAAGGATGGCAAGGTGCTCGGTGCGGCATCCGACGGCATGAAATATTGAGGCGGTCACTTGGTCCCCCCTGTCTCTGCCTCGAGCAATTTGTGCCCGTCTGCTGGCTTGTTGCGTGCTTCAAATGGCGATCGATCGATAAGCAATGAGCTCATATGCTAACCGGCGCATACGACAAGACTTCGAGCTGTCGAACCACGTGAGCCGACTTGACGCGCCCTTTCACGGGCGCGCACGTGGTCCTCGCGCAGACCATGCCGCAGCAAGGCCAACAAAGCCAATCAGCAGAAACATGGCCACAAAGGTCTGAACCAGGCCAAAATTCAGTTCATCGCGCGATACTAGCAGCGCCGCTATCGGCGCTGCTAGTATGAAAAGGATGCGCATCCTAACATCACCGCCCCCACGTCTGCTTAGCCTTCTCCAATTGATGGCTGACATCGTCTTCCGGGGATTCTACATAAAAGCCGGACCAGGTATCGACGAAGCAGAGATGGTCATGCACCTCTTTGACGCCGGCAGTATTCTCGGCCGCTACGATCGTAGCCTGACGGGCCTGATCCGTGGTGATGATGCCGTGCAGATGCACGACGCCATTGCGGACCGTGACCTCAAAGCCGATCGGCCGCCAATCGGTCTGGTTTACGGCGCGGAGGATGCGATCACGAATGTGATCGTCATCAGCCGTGGGGTCCGGGATCTCGCGTGCCATGCTGGCAACCGCCTGGAGGAGGTTCGAGCGCGTAACGATTCCCTTCAGGGTTCTGCCACTCATCACCGGAAGGCGCTTGATGTCGTTCTTCTCCATCAAGTGAACCAGGTCCTCTAGTGGCGTCTCCTCGTCGACCGTGATCGGATTCGGCGTCATGACGTCCTCGACCTTGCGGCCGCGCTCGCGAACGAATTCTGATGCCACCTTTCCTGCGCCCAGCACAAATTGGAGCCAGGAGGGACGTTTACGGCCGGTGCCGATTTCGCTCCGTCGCAGGAAATCGCTTTCCGAGACGACCCCGACAAGCCGACCGGCATCGTTCAAAACGGGAAGGCCGCTGATGTGGGTCCGCAGCATAATCTTCGCCGCCTCTTCGATCGTCGTTTGCGGCGTGACGGTTATGACATCCTTGGTCATGATTTGATGGGCGTGCATAGTCTGTCTCCGCTGGATAGGATGGTGTGAAGGATAGGTCTGGCAGCAATCTCACGCGTTGACCTAGCTCAACGGCAGTGACGCGGATCATCCATCTCCATTTTGGTCCAGATCAAAGAGCGACTGGATCACCGCCTTCACCTGAACCTCACTCCAATACGCGTCTTCCTGCGCCAAATGACCCTGCAACGTCGCTCGACGGTCTCCATCTCGATTACCAACGTGAAATCATTGGGGACTTCAGTGAAATTCATGCCTCAAGCGAGGCGCCCGTCGATGAAATGTCGCGGACTATGCACGTTATCATCGGTTTCGCAAAACTGATCCGTCCCGCTTTCCAGATCTCGTGCCGGTTAGCCCTCCGATATTCGCTCGCGGACAGTCCGTCGGAAGAAGCCGTCGGTTCGGATTTGGCGGCTGCAAATCCAGATTTGATCTTACCTTGAAGGAGAATATCGCCTTGATTCTGAAAGCTCCCCAGGATATCCCTGCGCCGTTCCGTGCTGCTGAGTTGAAGCGAGACAAGAAGCTGTTCAACTTTGTCGTCACGTCCGAAGGGAAGCAGCAGTCTCCAGCAATCAACCCGGCGACCGTCCGAACCGACAGTCGAAAAGATGGTGTAGACGAGGCAACCGCTCGCCGCACATTCGTGAGCTGCTTCCAGCGTGAGCTCTCTGAGAGGCGGTGGAACAACCTGATCCATTGTCTTTCCAGCCCAGGCTGAATTGAAGGCTTCGCCAATGTTTCCGCCCTGGTAAAATGCTCTGAATTTTTGCTGGCGTCCGTCGCCTTCGACACCCCAGATCACGAGCTGCTTTGGGTCGTGCATATCAGAGTCTGGCTGCAACTCCTCGATCGCCGGAAAGCGCCTTCCGGCCGTCAGCTCATCCCAATGCCGCGCCAAAGCGCGTTGGCTGGGTGATTCGATCACTAGGGGCGACAAAAACGTGAAAGCCATCAGTGGTCTCAAATCGGTTCATGTTTTAGGCTCTGATACCAAAGCTACATCCCAGCGTCGTTCTGTTCTCCGTAGCAATTATATCCTTGCGGCCTAGGCCACCGCTACAGGGATCGCCAGCCAATTTTTGAGCTAGATCAATGACCGTGGAATTTCGCTACGTTGCCCGGTGCGCTCTACTTCGACCTGCCTTAATTGCCGCAGCGTCTCACTCCAAGGTCTTAAGGAAAGCGATGAAGTCACCGACTTGGTCGGCTTCAAAGCTGAATTGTGGCATGGTCGGGTGCCCGGTGACGATCCCTTCCGCAAGGGCTTCCTGCAGCATTTCCACCGGATACCGTTCGTGCAGCGTCCGAAAGGGCGGCGCGATCTTGAGCGGACTTGGACTCACCTTGTCGATGGCATGGCACCTTGCGCAATAAGTCAGCGCAAGTCGTTTGCCCTGTTGGGCGTTCTCTGCTGCAACCGGCGATGTCCCGGACAGCAGAGAAAAGGCGATGAGAGTTACGCCAACAGCGGCTTGACTTATCGGAGTCATGGCAGCGTCGTTCCGTGCTAGTGCGACATTAGAACCGGGACCGTCATGCTGCGAAACATTTCGCGCGTTACGCCGCCGAATACCGTCTCCTGCATGCGGGCGTGGCCATACCCGCCCATGATCAAGAGATCGAGGTTTTCGTCAGCCGCGATCGAGAGGATGCTCGATTGAATCTCGCCCCGATCGGCGTTCAGCGTGATGGTTCTCACGGGCAGGCCGTTGCGCGCCAAATGCTTTGACAATTGGGCCGGCGACGCCTCCGACGGCACGTCCGAAGCGTTTAGCGTGATTGCCGTCAAAGTACCGGCCTTGGAAAGGAGCGGCATGGAGTCACGCAGCGCGCGAGCCGCGAGGCGGCTTCCGTCCCAGCAAATCCCTATGCGTGCGGCCTTGAATGCGCCACGGAAGGTGTACGGAAAGATCACGAGGGGGCCGCCCGTCTCCAGCAGTAGCTCTTGCGGTAGCCGATTGTCGTGGACATCCCAATCCGGCTCTCCCTGCGAGACTACTGTCAGGTCGTAGAGCCGGGCCGTGGCTGCAACCGTTGCTACGATATCTCCAAAAGTGCCTGCCAGCGCGCGAGTATCATAGCTGATCTCCGCGCCCTTGGCCTCGACTTCAAAGACCGCAAGGGCCGCTTGGGCTCGCTCTATCGCGCGTTCGTACTCAAGTTCGACAATCGACGCGACGGCAGCACCGCCCTCTGCGAAAAAGGGGACGTTGTTGACGCGTTCAAATCCAGTGGCGATGGCATCGAGATGAGCGCCACAGGACATCGCGAGCGAAATTGAACCATCGACCGCGGGGCGTGCGGAGCGCTCAGTCGGGATGTGGACCAGCAGGTTCTTGTACATCGTGGGTCTCCCATTTCTTCCCAGGAATCTGATGGGTGATGGAAGCATGCGCCATCATTCTGCAGTTTGATGCACGTCAACGTTCATCAAGCCGATCTCGGATATCGACCTCGCTTGATCGAAATGGAGGAGGGGGCGCACATGGCACGCGTGGCATTGGTAACGGGCGGCACGAGAGGGATCGGCGCCGCGGTCTCGCTGGCGTTAAAGGCGGCGGGCTACATGGTCGCTGCGAACTATGCCGGCAATACAAAGGCGGCAGAGGCGTTCGCGACCAGAACTGGCATTCACGTGCATAGATGGGACATCGGGGACTTTGACGCCTGTGCTTTCGGAGTAAAAGCGGTCGAAGCGTCGCTTGGGCCAATCGACATCCTGGTGAACAATGCCGGCATTGTTCGCGATGCTCCACTCCACAAGATGGCCAGGGAACAATGGGATGCTGTTGTTCGCACCAATCTCGACGGCCTGTTCAACATGTGCCGCCAGGTGATCGAAGGTATGCGCACTCGCAAGTTCGGTCGCATAGTGACGATCTCGTCGATCAATGGTCAGAAAGGGCAGTTCGGCCAAACCAATTATTCAGCAGCCAAGGCGGGCGAGCTCGGCTTCACCAAAGCGCTGGCTCTGGAAACCGCGCGCCTCGGCATCACGGTCAATGCCATATGCCCCGGTTACATCCACACCGGGATGCTGGACGCCGTGCCGCCCGAGATCATGGAAAAGAATATTTTGCCACAAATTCCCGTCGGGCGGCTCGGCAAGCCCGAAGAAATCGCGCGCGCCGTCGTCCTTTTGGCGGCCGAAGAGGCCGGTTTCATTACGGGATCGACGCTGTCGATCAATGGCGGCCAGTACATGAGTTAGGTCGGTAAGGTTTGGCCAAGGCCAACAGATCATTCGCAAAAAAAAGGGAAGAGCTTACGTGAACAGCGCAGCACAAGTGCAGGCAGGTCAAACCCATAGCCGAGCCGTCGTTTGGATCGATCATTTGACGGCCAAGATTTTTTCGATGGGGCTTACGGGAGTTACGCCGACTATCGTCCATGCCCACCGTTCTTCGCCTCATCTCCACCACAAGGCCAATACCATTGGTGACGGTCGGGTGGAGGAAGACCCGAGCTTCCTTGAGCAAGTCGGCAAGGCGGTAGCCCCATGCAGAGAGATTCTGATCCTGGGCCCGGGCGCGGAAAAAATGGTGTTGCACCATTATCTCCAATCCGTCTATCCGCAGATGATGCTTCGGTTGGAAGCATGCGATCATCCGACCGACCCAGAGATCATCGCTCTCGGCCGCAAGCATTTCCGGCTTGAGTAAGCCTTGTACTGCGCACTACCACGAGATTTTGTTCTTCGACTCTTCGATCGTGCGTTGCCGACAGGGCGGCAACGTCGCGAAGACGGCTTGCCTAACCTGGGAGCATGCGCCGCATGACTTGATCCAGATAGATGAATAGGTGCGCGAACGCAGCCAGCACATGTATGCCGATAAACACTAGAAGTGTCCACTCGGCTGCCTGGTGCAGGCCATCAATCACCTTCCCGGCGGAGGCGTTGTCGGCAGCCAGCATTGGCAGCGGAAACAGATAGAAGAACGACACGCCCCAGCCGCGGAATGATGCAAACAGCCAGCCCGACAAGGTCGTCGCGAGTACCAGGATATAGAGCATCCAGTGCACAAGCTCGGAGCTCGGGCGCTGCCAGGGCGGCAAGGTGCTCTCGGGTGCGACGGGATGGGACAGCCGCCATGCGAATCGCAGCGCGATCAGAATTAAGAATCGAGATCCCGACAGAAATGTGGAGGGTCATCCCGACGCCGGGTTGCTGTCCGCGATGAATGTCGGGCATCAGCCAGCCGATCGGTTATTGGATAGCTAGTAGGCCGACAATGAGCCAATGAAACACCTTGGCCGTAATCCCGTAATTTAGACGAGCAAGCATATGCGCAGTAACCTTCAGTTGGTGCCGGCGAGTGGGCCGGTCTATGACTGCAACGTTCGGGCTCGAATTCCAACCAGTCATCGCAAAAGCGGATGGTTGCGGCTTCCCGTGCACGCCTCACCCGCTATTCGTTTCGGCAACCAGCGAGCCGTTCTGGGTTCCCATCGAACGCTATATTGGTCTTCTCATTTTGCGAGTAGCTCCATTTGCGCGAATAAGCGGCTTCAAATAGGGCTCCGTCAAATTGCACTCTGCTTGCTTGAAAGCGCCAGCCGCTTGGTTGCCTCTGCCGCTGAGAGATAGGCCACGATTATAGCGACAATCGTTGCGATCAATGTCACGGAGGACGTTGTAAAGCCGAATAAGCGCCCCCACGGACCGAGCGCAAGCGCCACACCGGCACCGAGGGCGCCTAGCGAGGTCGCTATAAGTATGGTGTGCGGCCGGTTCGCGCGCCACGGCATCCGGCGCGAGCGGATCAGGAAAATGACCAGGATTTGGGTGGCGATCGACTCGACAAACCATCCCGTCTGAAACAGCGTCGCATCTGCGTGAAAGACCTTGAGAAGAGTGAGAAAGGTGATTGCGTCAAACAGGGATGAAACTGCGCCCATGACGATAGTGAAGCGAAGAATCCCTGGCATATCCCAGGCATGAGGCCGCTCGACGTCCTCTTGGTCGACTTCATCGAAGGGGATACCCACTTCCGAGAGATCGTAGAGCAGGTTATTCAGAAGAATTTGCAGGGGCAGCAATGGTAGGAACGGCAGTACGATTGAGGCCAGAGCCATCGAGAGCATGTTGCCGAAGTTCGAGCTGGTTCCCATGCGAACGTATTTCAGGATATTCGCAAATGTTCGTCGGCCCTCGCGCACGCCGGCCGCCAATACCGAAAGATCGGGGGCCAGCAGGATCATGTCGGCGGCAGCGCGTGCGACCTCCGTCGCGCCAGTGACGGATATACCAACATGAGCCGTATGAATGGCAGGTGCGTCGTTGACGCCGTCTCCCATAAAGCCCACTACGTGGTTGCGATGGCGGAGTGCTGTGATGATCCGTCGCTTTTGATCAGGGTCGATACGCGCAAAAAGATCGACATCGTCGACCCGTGCTGCGAGTTCAGCATCCGTCAGCTCCGAGATTTCGCTGCCGGTCATGACGCGATCCGACGGAAGTCCGACTGATCCTGCGACGTGCTCAACCACAGCAGCGTGATCTCCCGAGAGGATCTTTATCCTCACGCCTAACGATGTAAGGCTCGTGATGGCGTCAGCCGCGTCCTGCTTCGGTGAGTCCGCAAAGACACAGAAGCCAATCAACGTGAGGTCGACCTCGTCGTCGACCGTAACCGTCTTCTGGGTCGAGGGCATCGACCGGGTCGCTACTGCCAAGAGGCGGAAGCCCTCATGCGCGTAGCGATCCTGTATGTCTGTCAGCTTCTGTTGCCAGGCTTCGTCGAGCGGATGCGCGAGTCCGTCGATTTCGACAGCGGCGCAGCGCGCGAGAATGGATTCTGGAGCTCCTTTCGAGATCAGGACAGGTTTGGCGTTGCGCGCAGCCAACACCGACAGGCACCGCCGTTCGAAGTCAAAGGGAACTTCCGAGAGCCGAACCCAGCTATCAATGCCCTCATGATACGCCGCGAGTATCGCTTCATCCAGGGGACTTCGGAAGCCGACTTGGAAGGAGCTGTTCAGGTGCGCAAGACTGAGTGCGCGATCGCTGTCACGCCCCTCGGGATCGACATGCGCTACCAGCGTGATTCTGGCTTCCGTCAGAGTGCCGGTCTTGTCGACGCAAAGAGTGTCCATGGCACCGAGGTCGTGAATTGCGGACAAGCGCTTGACGATGACCTTTCGCGCCGCCATGCGCAGCGCTCCGCGCGCGAGCGTCACGGTCATCACCATTGGCAGTAGCTCTGGCGTAAGCCCAACGGCGAGCGCAACCGCGAACAGAAACGACTCCATTGCGGGGCGTTGTGCTACGAGATGCGCCATTAACACAAAGAGGGTGAGAAACAGCGTAAGCCGAAGGATCAGTAGTCCAAGTCGCCGCACACCCATTTCAAGGGCGGTGGGTGGCGCGTTCGCCGCGAGCGCCGCAGCGATCGTGCCGAAGCGGGTACGGCTTCCGGTTTCCACGATCAGCATCCTGCCGCTTCCACCGACCGTGCTTGTTCCGGCGAACAGGGCATTCGTGGCCTCAGCAGGTGACTTCGTGGAGCAGGGCGCACTGGTCTTGAATGCGGGGAAGGGCTCTCCCGTCATCAGGGCCTCGTTGACCTGCAATTCCCGGGATTCAAGAACAATGCCGTCGGCTGGTATAAGGTCGCCGGTGCGGAGCTGGACAATATCGCCAGGGACGAGCGCCTGGACCGGTATTGAGATGTCGGCGCCGCCGCGTACCACGTCGGCCTGGATCGCGACCGAATCCCGCAAGGCCTCGGCAGTTAGTTCGGCGCGATGTTCCTGAACGATGTCGAGCGTGAGAGACAGACATAGGACGGCGACGATGATTGCAAAGCTGCCAAAATCGCCGCTCACTCCAGATACCGCCGCGGCCACCAACAACATGGCGACAAGGGGGTTCAAGACGCGGCGGCCGATTTTTTGAAGGACCGACTGGGTTTTGGAGGCTTCAACACGGTTCGCTCCAAAAATCGCAAGACGTTTCTCCGCCTCGCTTTGCGAAAGCCCGTTCGCTTCAGAACCGAGTCTGTAGAAGATGACGTCCGCGGGCAGTTGCCAGAACTCCGCGGGCAAAGCATCGGTCGCTTGAGAACCTTGGATCATCGCAGGCGCTTTCGTCTTTGCGTTGCTTGAATGAATCCAGGTGAAGATAAGGCCGCACTCAATCCGCGAGTTGATGCAGCTCAAGCTCGCCACGCCGTCGAAACGACCCCGTCCTTTTCTCGATGATCTCCGCGTCGAAGGGCGGTAGGGAAAAGCCAAAAAAGAGAAGGCCGTCGGGGGCGACGGCCTTAGTGGGGTGGGGAGGTAATGTTCAATTTATCTGCCTGCTCGAACTCCCGATCATTGATTTTGGTCAATCCGAGACGAATGGCATATATTCCGGGCCGTTGTCGCGACGGGCAATTGATCCAGCGCAATTCTCAGGCTGGGTCATGCAGTAAGCTACAATGAGGAGCTCGCTCATGACAGCCTCAGCATCGATCAACGCTAAGCCAAAAATCACCAATTCGACAACGGATCCTGGTGACGAGCCGTCTTTGAGCGTAGCGGTGCCAACGGCTGCGCACGACCCGGCCGCCGCAGTCGGCGCCATCGATAGATCCTTCCATGCCGCGTTGGCACGCTTTACAGGTGGGCTCTCACCGGCCGCGCTGGCATTGGCTTTTGCGGATTGGCAGTTGCATCTTTTGGCGTCGCCCGGAAAGCAGTCCGCTCTTGTCGGTCAGGCGCTGCAGAACGCCATTCAATTTGTCGACACCTTGGCACCGAGGCGCGCCATGTTCCAGCCGTGGTCCTTGATCAAGCCATCGGACAACGACCGTCGCTTTACGGGCTCGGATTGGGAGCTGCCGTCCTTCAATATCCTGGCGCAAGCTTTCCTGCTGACGGAACAATGGTGGCATTCCACTACAACTGACATTCACGGCTTGGCGCACTCGAACGCCGCAATCGCCGACTTCGTGCTTCGCCAATGTCTCGATACCGTGGCGCCGACCAATTTCGTCATTAGTAATCCGAAAGTGCTGCGCAAGATCATGGAGACTGGCGGCGGGAATTTTGTCTCGGGCCTGCATAACTGGATCGAGGATTGTCAGGCCCTGCTTGCAGGCGGAAAGCTGAGAAGTGATCAGCAATTCGTTGTCGGCAAGGATGTCGCCATCACTACAGGCGCGGTCGTGTATCGCAATGAGCTGATCGAGCTCATTCAGTATGTGCCTAGGACGCAGACGGTCCGTCCAGAGCCTGTGCTGATCGTGCCAGCCTGGATCATGAAATATTACATTCTCGACCTTTCGCCCTGCAATTCGCTGGTACGCTTTCTGGTGGAGAATGGCTTCACCGTATTCATGATTTCCTGGAAGAACCCGCCGTCCAACTACCGGAATTTCAGCCTTGAAGATTATCGCGAGCTCGGAGTGGATGAGGCGATCACCGCAATCAACGAGATCATGCCGGGACGGTCCATCCATGCCGCAGGGTATTGCCTCGGTGGCACTCTGTTGTCGATCGCTGCTGCTCGGTTGAGCCGCGATCGCCTGGATTGCCTCCGCTCCGTAACATTGCTTGCAGCTCAGACCGATTTCACCGAAGCCGGCGAACTGACGCTGTTTATCAACGAGAGCCAGGTTGCATTCCTGGAGGATCTGATGTGGCGCCGGGGCTTCCTGGGGACCGCACAGATGGCAGGCGCCTTTCAAATGTTGCGGACCAACGATTTGCTTTGGTCGCGCGTCATTCGGGATTACCTGGTCGGAGAGCGGGCGCCTCCCAATGACTTGATGTCATGGAATGCAGATGCCACCCGCATGCCCTATCGAATGCATTCCGACTATTTGCGCCGGCTGTTCCTCAACAACGATCTCGCCGAGGGCCGCTATCAGGTCGACGGCAAGCCGCTCGCCCTTTCTGATCTGCACATGCCGATGTTTGTCGTTGGGACCCAGCGCGACCATGTGGCGCCCTGGAAATCGACTTACAAAATTCATTTCCTCGCCAATGCGGACATCACCTATGTGCTGACCAGCGGCGGACACAATGCCGGCATCGTTGCGCCGCCGACGGAGGAGGGGCATAGCTATCAGGTGCTGACAAAGAAGGCCGGTGATCCCTACGTCGGCCCGGATGAGTGGATCAAGCGGGCGCCGTCCTACGAGGGTTCATGGTGGACCGAGTGGACACGGTTTCTGGCTTCGCATTCTGGCCTACCGGTCGCGCCGCCAGTGCCGGATAGTACCAACCAAAAAGGCGCCTCGCTGGGCGACGCACCCGGTTCGTATGTCCTTGAGCCGTGACACGCTATCAGGTTGCCAGCGCTTCGTGGACGCATTCGGAGCGAATGCCCTTGCACCACTGGCCGAATTTAGGACTGGAGCCTTGTCGACCGTTGGTCGAGCTACGGCGCTAACGCCCGCCCCAATATCCGCACCCAGCTTGGGTTAGGCTTGGGTTAGTGGGCGGCTTCCCCACTTTATTAAGTGTTAGTCGACTCTAAACTGCTACGAACCGGACTTCTGACGTTCATCACCCATGTCGGCAACGGGTCCAGCGGCCGACATGGAAGTGGCGCGCCTGGTCACGGCTCGGGATGCCGGCAAACGTTCGCTCTGTCATGAGCCAGCCATTTTCGAGCGGGCGAATACACGGGCTATTTGTTCTGCTTGCTCGTCAGCGGAACCGATCACATAGTCCCGTGGATGAACGCTTGCATCTCCTCCGGCGTAAGTTTGCCGTCTTTATTGCTGTCCATTGCCTTGAAAATTCGTTCGTGAGCTGCCTGAAACTCCTGCAGGGAAATGGTCCCGTCGTCGTCCGCATCCATCAGAGCGAACACCATACGCATCATAAATGGTGATCCCATCATGCCTCCACCCATCATGCCGCGGCCCATCATCCTTCCGGGCCCCATCACGCCCGCGTCTTCCTGGCCCATGGAATGCGATTGCATTCGTTGCTGATCTGATGGGGGTGTCATTTGATTTTGTGCAAGGGCGACTGCGCATGTCAAACCTCCTCATTGGCAAATCATCGTCGATCATGATGCCCGCCATCACCGCGCGAAGGGTTCATTGTTGCGTGACGGCACTGTTCGCACATTGATAAGGATCAATAGTTGTTTTGCGATATCCGGCATCTCCGCTCTGAGTCTACGAGCGCACGTGTAGAGCCCCTCTATCCCGTATTTTCACGTAACCTCAGGGCAGCAGAAAAGCTTTGCTTCGATCGAGCGTCTGTTGAGGTGACCCCGAGGCATCGACGCGAGGCCAGTGGAGCCGTCCGATATCGTAGTCATCCTGTTGGGTGGCTACCTCGCTCGTTGCATCTGACGCGTCCCGCATGCGCGATCCTATCCTAGAGAGGCGGACGTCGAGATCGGCGTCGAGAAAAGCGGGACGAAAGTCTGCTCCAATTCCTTCGGCTGCGGTCGAGAGCTTGTCTCGCTCGGCTTCTCGCAGGAAGGCAGCGTCGATAATCACGGAGAACCCCTGCGCGATGATCTGCTGTGCGCGCTCATTCAGCGTGCTGTAGACACGTTCCGTGACGTCGGGCGCGTAGGCCGCGGCTGGCAGCTTCACAAGCGGATCCACACCGAACAGCTCCTTGCGGATGACATCGGAACGCAGGATGACGGCGCCAGGTGGCGTTCCGACCAGCCCTGCGACGTCGCGAGCCAATACGCTCTTCCCCGTGCCGGACTTGCCGCCGATGGCTGTTAGAGACGGCCGCACTGGTCTTAGAAACGTCAGCGCGAGATCAAAATAGGATTTGGCTTCCTCGACAACACTTTTATCAGCCGACGATTGCTCATTTTTCGTGAAGAGCACATTTGAGCGGATTGCGGCGCGCATCGACAGGAACAGGGGCAGCAGCCGGAGTGCGCTCCCGCTTTCCGGCCAAGTCCTCAGCAGATATCGGTTGAGCGATCGGTTCGCCGCGGCGTTCAGGCCGAAATGCACCAGGTCCATGACCGGAAAAGCCAGATCATAAAGAACGTCGGTGGTTGCGATTACCGGGTCAAATTCGATCGCATCAAACAGCACGGGCTTGTCGTCAATCAGAGCAATATTGCCCAGGTGTGCATCGCCGTGACAGCGCCGCACCAGGCCTGCCGCCGCCCGTTCTTGTAACAGGCTCCGCGCTCCGGTTAACCGTTCGTGGCTTACCTTGTGCAAGTGCTCGATCGCGTCAGGTGCGAGCAATGCCTGCTCGCGAAACTTGTCACTGTTGCGATTGATGATTGCCGCGATGGACGCGAGCCACGCGGAGCCGTCTGAAACTTCTGCGCGTCGATGGGCAGCATCAATGACGTCCGCGACCGCCTCGGCAAGCTCCGGCGATAGCTTGCCGGCTCGCGCCAGATGGTCCAGCGTCGTGTTCTCGTCAAACCGGGCCATTTCGACCGCCCATTCGACCAGCAGGCCGTCTCCGCCGATCTGAAGCCCGTTTGAACCTCGCGTGATCGGGACGATGCGGCGGTAGATCTGGGGAGCGTAGCGCCGGTTGATGGCAAGCTCTTCCTCGCAGGCGCGCCTGCGTTTATCGAGTGTCGAGTAGTCCAAAAAGGGGAGCCGCACTGCGCGCTTGATCTTCAGGACCCGATCCGGTTGGAGGAACACGATCGATGCGTGTGTGTCTACCCGCGTCGTTGTTCCGTCGCCCACCCCGCCGCCAAGAAAGGCGAGTACAGCAGTCTGGTCAGGCTCCCAAACGTGCACTTTTGGCGTTCCGGTCATGGACGCAGCACCGCGGCGCCTACGAGCTTTCCTTCCCGCAGGCGGGCCAGCGCTTCGTTGGCTTGCTCGAGCGGAAAGACGGTCGTGTGCGTCTGGATATTCATTGCTGCGGCGGCCTTGAAGAAATCGATGCCGTCTTTTCGGGTCAGATTGGCGACGGAGATGATTTGGCGTTCGCCCCAGAGAATGTGATAGGGAAACGCGGGAATGTCGGACATATGAATGCCGGCGCAAACCACCCGTCCTCCCTTGCGCACCGCGCGCAAGGCGAGCGGCACCAGAGACCCGACCGGGGCATAGATGATGGCCGCATCGAGCTCGGCTGGTGGCGTGTCTTCTGAAGCGCCGACCCAATCTGCACCGAGCGAAAGCGCAAGCTGTTGCGCCTCTTGGTCGCCACCGCGGGTAAATGCATACACTGTCCGCCCCTGCGCGCGCGCCACCTGCGCCACAATGTGGCCAGCCGCGCCAAAGCCGTAGATCCCGAGGGTCTTGCCGTCGCCGGCCATCACCAGGGATCGCCAGCCGATCAAGCCGGCGCAAAGCAGCGGCGAAACTGCCGCGTCGTCGCCTTCTTCACTAAGCGGAAAGCAGTATCTGGCGTCAGCGACGAGATGGCTGGCAAAGCCGCCGTCGCGTGTATAGCCCGTGAATTTGGGTCGATCGCAGAGATTTTCCTTGTCCACGCGGCAATAGAAGCATTCGCCACAGGTGTAGCCGAGCCAGGGCACGCCGACGCGTGTTCCCGGTTCCAGATCGTGGACGCCGGCGCCGAGTGCGTCTATCCGGCCGACAACTTCGTGCCCGGGAATGATTGGATAGCGGATATCGGGAAGCTCGCCGTCCACGACATGCAGGTCGGTTCTGCACACGCCGCAGGCTCTCACCCTGACGCGAACCTCGCCCGGCCCGGGGGTCGGGTCCGGCCGTTCCTGGAACGTCAGGGGCGCTCCGCGCGCGGAAAGGGCCATCGCATACATGTCACAATCATCCGGTCATTCTTAGCAGAATTATGGACGCTTCGATTTCATCGCCATTTGATTTCGGTCAACGTTCGAGCCCGGCGTTCGGTTTAGGAACACTTCGGCTTGATGGCGGTCCTCATTTTGAAGGAGGCTGACGATGTACGAATTTCTCCAAGAGCGTGTCGAGACCAACATGACGCGCAAGGTGCGAAGTGTCGCGCCAGAAACGACTGTCGGCGATCTCTACCGCCTTTTTGCGGCGGATGATTTCGATGCCTACCCCGTGCTGCATGCTGACGCGCTTGTTGGGATAGTATCCAAGCTCGACGCCCTGAACGTCTTCGCGCTCTCGCAAGATCACATCTTGCCGCGTTACACGGAGGGTATGGCGACGACAGTCGACGAAATCATGACCAGTGACGTCATTGCCGTCGACCCTGACACCAGCTTGCAGCGCGTTCTTGAGCTCATGCTCAAGCATCGGGTCAAGAGCCTGCCCGTCGTCGACCGCTGGCGCAATCTCGTCGGCATCATCGCACGCGAAGATATCATGAGAGCGATGGAGCGGACAGCGTTGCGGCAGTATCCTCCGGTTATTCCCTTTCAGGCGGCGTAATGTCCAGTTTTGGCCTCGACCGGATCTTTGCGCCACGGCGCGTCGCGATCGTAGGTGGAAGCAGGCGTCCGTCTTCGATCGGGGCCCTGATCCTCCAGAACATCCACAAGGGCGGATTTGCCGGTGAGATTGCGGTGGTCAACCCCAAATATGAGGCCATCAACGGCGTAACGACGTCGCCCGATTTGAAATCGCTGCCGTTTGTCCCGGATTTGATCGTCGTTACCGCGCCAGCCCCGGCGATACCCGAGATCATCGGGGATGCCGGTGAGCGCGGCGTGCCTGGGGCTGTGATTATCTCGTCCGGGCTCGGTCACGGACCGGGGTCTATGGCGGACGCCGTCGAGAAAGCGGCACGCACTCACAAGATGCGCATTGTCGGACCGAATTGCCTCGGTGTGATGTTTCCCGGCGTTGCATTGAATGCCAGCTTCGCGGCCCGTCATCCGAGATCCGGCTCGTTGGCACTGATTTCGCAATCCGGCGCGATCGCGGCCGCGATGGTCGATTGGGGCGCGGAGAGAGCTGTCGGATATTCGGGAATCGTTTCGATCGGCGACCAGCTCGATGTCGACGTCGCGGACCTGCTCGATTATTTCGCGCTGGACGAAAAGACGAGCGCGATTCTCCTGTATGTGGAGGCCGTCAGGGACGCACGAAAGTTCATGTCAGCCGCACGCGCCGCTTCGCGCCTCAAGTCCGTGGTCGTCGTGAAATCCGGGCGCATGAAGCAGGGGGCGAAAGCCGCCGCGACCCATACGGGTGCGCTTGCCGGTTCGGATGCCGTGTACGATGCCGCTTTTCGGCGGGCAGGGCTGTTGCGTGTCCGCGACCTGCGCGAGCTATTCGATTGCGC
>Ga0310811_10003813_pt1 | contig 18996 bp, 25 predicted proteins | sample YCmetagenome_FD_207642 | JGI IMG/M metagenome (GOLD analysis project Ga0310811, IMG submission 207642) | Soil microbial communities from experimental microcosm in Duke University, North Carolina, United States - YC | ecosystem: Engineered > Artificial ecosystem > Soil microcosm > Unclassified ...
TCCAATTGACTGAAGGCAACATCGACGGCCCGAATGGTGGCTGGATACCGCTCAACCTGAAAAATAAAACCAATACAGACATAGCAGCGGCTGCAGCTATGGCTACCGGCGCATTCCCGGTGGGACTGCAATCGCGTATCGTAACGCGCGATGCACAGTATGTCAATAATAACCAATGGCTAAAGGGGTATCTTAAACAAAACCTGCTGCCCGACGGCAAATATCAGACATTGAATGTAGACGGCGGCCTTATAAACAACGAACCCTTTGACAAAGTGCGCGATGTACTGAGTGATGTGACCGGGCAGGACAGTCCGGATGACTACAATAACTTTAATAAATTTCAATCCACGGTGTTGATGATAGAGCCGTTCCCCACATCGGCGCCACCAATCATAGCCCTTTCGACAGCATTGCCGAATGTTATCAGTAATACGCTGGGCACCATGCTTAAACAGATGCGTGCAAAACCAATAAACCTGGAAAATGCGATGGACGACGATTGTGCCGGTCAATACCTTATCACCCCGGCACGGATAGTTAAAGGCCCGGATGGCAAAGAGGTTGAATTGGCGGGTGACCTGGCAATAGCCTGCGGAGCGCTTGGCGGTTTCGGCGGCTTTATTAATAAAGAGTTTAGGGTGCATGATTATTTCCTGGGGCGATATAACTGCAAGATATTCCTTCGCGATTATTTTACCATCCCTGCTGAAAACCTGGATAAGAACCCAATATTTGCAACAGGCTATGCAAACGCCAATAAAGACGATTTTAAATCGACAAAGGATGACAGCTACCAGATCATCCCGATTTTCGCAGATGCGACGAACTATACTTTCCCCGATTTTAAATTCAGTTCCGGAACTAACTGGCCTACTTTAAAAGAAAGCGATATTGATAAATACAGATCGGCAATAAAAGGACGGATACAGGCTGCGGTGCTTAATATAACCGAATTTAACTGGCTTACCAGGGGGCTGCTTTGGATAGGGGCTAAAGTCGTTATCAATGGTAAATTGTCGGATAAGATCATCGGGACGATAAAGAGCGAATTCCAAAAATGGAAATTGCTTCCCTAAACGATTTCGATCGGGCTTAAAATACCGTGTTTTCACCCTTTGATTGCTGACCGGAAGTGTGCTAATTTTATCAAAGGGTAAAAAGCCTTCTCTGTTCAGCATATACAGTTCTTATTGCCATGATAAACCTTAAAAAAAATTTGGTGCCGTGCATAGCGTTATTGCTTTGCGCCACGCTGCTTTGGGCCTGTAAAAATTGCGGCTGCGGTTACGAAAAATGCCTCATCGTATCGGATATTCATTTACAGTTGGATAATGATTCTACCGGCTATAGCAAAGACCCTAGCCTGGGCCTTGTGCAAGCCGTGGTAAAAAAGATGCATGAGGTATTGCCCGCACCTAAGTTCATCATCATCGCAGGCGATTTTGTCGGGCACGAAGTGCATGACGGGCAGAAGGCAGCAATTATTGACAAAGTTGCCCAGGTATTTCATGCAACCTTTGATAGTAAAATACCCATCATACCGGTGTTCGGCAATAACGACAGCGATGGTGGTGATTACGTAAAACAATCGCCCGCTTTTTTAAGCGCCTTTGCGCGGTCGTGGAATTTAAGTACTATCGGTGTAGATACCGCTGAGTTCGTAAAAACAGGCGGATATTATGCCACTTCTATCAAAGGGGACAACTTCCCTAACATGAATTTCATCGCGCTGAACAGCACGCTGGTCAGCGATAATTCGCATCGTTATAAAGGTAAGGACTCCCTGGTTACTTATAAGGATGGAGTTTCTATGCTTCAATGGCTCAATAGTTCCCTTTCCAGGGACTCAACCAAAAAATCATGGATCATTTATCATATGCCGCCCGGTGATGATACTTATAAGATCGTAGCCAACCAATCTAAGCCAGCTGACAAGCGACGGACCGATACTCTGATGTGGAGCGCAGGATACACCACCACATTTGATAGTATTATGGCCGTTAATAGTAGTCATATCGCATTTGGTATAGCGGGGCACACCCATCGCAATAGTTTCCTGGTATTTAGCAATGTCGCGGGGACTCCGGTTGCATACACGCGCGTTGTGTCATCTGTCAGCCCGAATTATGGTAATAATCCTTCTTTTGAGGTAGCTGACTTTGACCCTAAAACCGGGCAGGTTACTGGCGAAAAAACTTATGCGCTCAATATTGCCAATGTGAAAACTTCGGCTGATCTGGCCGTTGCTACATGGACCAATAAATACAGCATTAATACTGTGGCGGGGTTACAAAAGGTGAACAGCAATACCCTTTACGATTTTGCGAAGAAGAACAACAGTGATACTTCTATGCTCGACTCGAAGTTTATTTACTTTTACAATTCAGGTGCGCGCAGCAGCGATCCCAATAACCTGACTCTGAATAATTATCCAATTTATTTTCAAAATAGCTTGATGCAGGCAAAATAGGCGGGCTTTACAGCAGCAGGCTTCTATGTTAAATATGCTATTCAGCATATTCCGGCGGAAATTTTTTTCTGTCATCGTCCGTCATATACCTCACTTTCTACCAGCTGCGTTAGCACATTTTTAAGCGCAGCTTCGCGCGCCCACTGTTGTTCGGATGCGCCGGCATCCTCGCGGTACCACTTAATGGGCTCGTTTATTTCGATACGTGTTTTGTAAACGAAGCCTTTTTTAGGATGCATTTTTGTTCCTTCATAGCTGTTAAGTCCATCCGCTCGGATCATCTTCGCAAAGTTTTTCAGGCTGATGTCCAATTGCAGGCAATCGTCGAGTGAGTTTTTAAAGTCCTGTTTGTCTTCCAGCCAAAGGGTTAGGAAATCGCCATTGATCTCGTGGTCGGCGATGCTGATTCGGCTATAATCGTAGTCGACAGACATAACGAGCCACCATAGCTCGTCTTTGAGTTTTTGAGTTAGTTTTATCATTATTGATTTATTAGTTTACTTGTTCATTGTTGAAGACGGGGTATTATCTGAAGCGGGGCACCCAATTAGGAAAATGCTTTTGTATCTCAGTGATATAGTCTCGATGCTTGGCGCAGGCGGCCAGGTAAGCCTGGTATCTCAGTGATTTTTCGTTATTGTTTGGGCGGCTTTCGGACATGCCCGGTTGCGTCCGCAGAGCAGAATAGATCAGGTGCATTTTGATAAGGTATTAGTAGATAAGGTTTAGGTTCTCTTTTATTTCCTGTTAATAAGTAATAGTGTTCAAGGCGATTTTAAATATTTAGCAGTATAAAATTCCGTTCTCTGTAAATTCTTTAGTCGCCATCCTTGCTTTTATTTAAAAATGTTTTACTTTCGTAGTGAATTACAAAACAAATATAAAGATATATCTGTATTATTGTAAGAAAATATAGTAAAAAAGTTATCCACATTATGGAAGAACAAGCCAAATCAAACAAAGTAAAACGGGTTCGGCCTGAAACACTGGAGTTTATAATTCTTTACAACCAGCTGCGGGGGAGGGCTTTTAAAGGGAATACGGAACTTGCCGAGGTGCTTGGTTTTAATTCGCCGGCATCTATTACGGAAATAATAAAGAGCAGGCAAAACATTGACCCCGATAAGCTACAGATTTTTAAAGAAAAATATAAAGAATTTATCGCTGTCAAAAAGACTCCTGTTATAAACCAAACGGCGAGCGCTTTTGAAGGCATACCTATGTATGAGGTAGTTGCAACAGCATCCGGTGTGGAGGTTTATAAAGATATTAACGATACCACGCCCATCGGGCACATGAATTTCCCGGGTATCGAGGATTGTGATTTTGCATTGCCCGTTTGGGGGCATAGCATGTACCCCTACCTGGAGAACGGCTGCTGGGTAGCCCTGAAGGTGATACACGACAGAAAGATATTACCGGGCGAGGTGTACTATATTGAATGGGGCGACTATCGTATGTATAAACGATTGCTTGCCGGCGATAACGAGGATGAAGTGATAGCCCATAGCGATAATGTTACCGAAATGATAGGCAACCGTCTTAAGTACGCGCCCTTTGTAATTAAACTGGAAGAGATAAAGAAATTATGCCTGGTAAAGGACATTCATAAAAAACATAATCATTAAGTGGGCGCTTAGTTAATTGGCGATCAGAGATTATTGGAAGTACAATTAATTAGCATCATTTCTCGCAAACAAATATTATATTTATATAAGTGAATCCCCTAAAGTTGAGAACTATTAATTTGAAGATCAACCGCCTGCAGCATATCGGTATACCGGTTACCGATCTGAAGGTATCGGTGGCGTTTTATAAACGGCTGGGTTTTGCTGATGTTATGACGGCTGGGTTCGATTATAATGGCCACCGGGGTAAATGTATAATGATGCGGTTGAAAGACATCACCATCGAGCTATATCAGCTGCCAGAAATAGAGCTGCCTGAGATCCGCAGCCGGAAAAACGGACATATCGACCATATTGCATTTGATGTGGATGATATTGAGCAAACTTACGCCGTACTCAAAAATGCAGGATTCGATATCCGTGAGCCTGCGCCAGTGTTCCTGGCGTTCTGGAAAAAAGGTTGCCGGTATTTTAATATCCTCGGTCCGGATGGGGAAAGGCTGGAGTTTAACCAGGTGTTGTAAGCGACGGTTCAATAATTGGATCTGGTAAGTTTGAAAAAATGCCTTTAACATACCGCTTACACTGAATATCTAGAAAAAGCCTAAATTGCAACGAGCTAAATCTTTTTTATGATATCTGAATCCGAAGGGCTGCACCAATATAAACTCCACCCAAAATTTGTACGCAGCATTAAACTGAAGTCCGTAGTGCTGGTAATTGTTATTTGGGCGTTTTTATATTTACTTGGCACTTTAACTGATAGCTTGAATCAGGTAAAAGACAAGGATGTTTCGCCAGCTCTAGTTCCATGGATAAACTTCTTCGCAGTTTTACTGCTGTGTGTTATCTCTATTGTTATTATCTATTTCACTGTCGGCTCTAAATATAAAGGGTACATTGTAATGATGAATGACAAAGTTATAGGCAAAACTAATTACAGAAACGAAAACAAGATAATAGAATTTAAGCAGATCATGCATGCCATAAAAACATACAGAGGGAGTCTGTTTGTTTATGACTCAAAGAAAACGGTTATTGTAATACCTTATGAGATAGACGGGTATGACGAACTGGAAAAGGTGATCTCAGAAAAGTCGCCCGTAACCATTGCGGGACCGTATTCTATTTATCAAAAGTATAGCTATGTAACTATCTTTCTGTTTATTGCTTTGCTGTTAACAATGCTCACCTCAACAAATAAACTGCTTGAAAGCACCATTGCCTTTTTGCTTATTGGCGGCGTAATACTGGCATTTAAGTCGGGATATGAAAAAGTAAAGCCTCATCAGACCGTTGTTAGTAAAAGGATGCCGATAGTTGCCATGGTTTTCATCGCTATTATCCTGATACTCCTTGCCCAAAAATTGCTGGAAAAGTGAAACTGAAACTCAACTAAGTGGCTGTGGCAAGCTCCTTAGTGCAAAGCATAATCAAGCAATAGCTCCTCTTTCACTTTATTCATGTCCTGTTCCATGCGGGCATATACCTGCTCATAATGGGCGCACATATCAAAAACAGCGCAGGCATAGGCCCCTTGTAGTTGTTCTTTTTCTGAATCATTACATTTTTTTAGCTTGTCGCCCATGTCCAGCACTTTTAGGTAATGCCTGTGGGAGATTGCATTGGCTGCCAGTATATCCCGGTACGTGAACCCAATATTGAAATATAACCCCGCAAGGTTGTATTTCCAGTTTTCACTATTCAGTTCTTCCATCGTTTTAGAAAGCTTGACCATTTCCTGGTTAAGAAATGAAAGGCTGCTTTCGCTTCGTGTGTCGTTCCAGTTCTTCCAGTACCTTACGGTATTTTGAATTAGGGTCATGCGTTCTCCGGTCATGAAATAGAAATTTTCACCCACTTCAGTTTTTCGGGTACGAAATTTCTGGCGCAATTCATGCTGGTGCTTCCGGCGATCATTAACAAAGCTGAATAAGCCCGTCATCAGTTGTGACAGTATAGCGCCTGCAAGCCCGGCAAATGCGCTTAACGCGATCAGTGTATTATGTTCGGTCATCTTCGAAAAAATTAAATTATTTAATTGATGAGCCGGTTTAGAGGATCAAATTTACTAAAAATTTTAGTAAAAGTTAAAAGTCGATCTAAAAAATCTTTTGTAGAAAATTTGAACAGAAATGAAGAATGCGTGGCGGTATAACAAGTAGGTCCGACCAAAACTTTTTAACAAAAGTTCCGCCGGACCATTCTAAATACAACCAACTATATTAAACCTTTCTTTTCAGGCTAATTCAGGTTTACTGCTGATTGCGCTTTGCACGTACAGGACAACTGCCATTCCAACCATCGACAATAGCCAGCCAAAAGCTACCTGCCGCCCCAGCATACTTATACGTTCCTCGGTAATGCGGAGCGACCGGCCGGCAACTACTATGTAACCTTTTGCATGTAAAGACACCGTTGCCTGCCTGATACCGGACCGGGGTTGCCAGGTTACTGCTGTCATGCCATTAAAGCGGGCGTTGTCAAGCAGACCCCGGGGGACTTTCAGCGCCCGCCCATCCAGCGTTGCGTTGCTGGCCGCCAGGCCGCCATCGGTACCATAAATGGCAAGGAAGGGCGAAAGAGTTTGTGAAAGTTCGATAACAGGGGTAGAGCCGATCACTGTTTTAGGATCAATGCCTTTGCTAATGGCATTAGCCGCATCTTCCGCCAGCGCAAACTGCGGATCGTTGGCCGACTGGCGGTAACCCTGCTGCACGGTAATGTAAATGATAACGCATACAAGCGATATGGCTGCCGCATAAGCAAACCAGCTTTTGAGTACAGGGGCAGTTTTTCTGATGACTTGAACCATAGCTATGGTGTTTTATAAAAGTACTTTGATATTCAAAGTAAAGAAGAAAAACTGAACAAAGCAAGAGAAATTTTTAAGAATAAAAAATTGCCGGATGCGAGATAACTTTTTGTATTAAATGAGTAACCAGTCACGTCACCATTAAGTAACAAATGATCAGATATTGTAATAGCAGGGCTTTCGCCAGCTCTAAAACATAAACCTTAACATATTATGACCGATCTCATAAATTACCTCCGTGCCCGCCACGCATGGCGTCACGCAGTATATCATATACTTACTCTTTCCCTTATATTGTTTTTGTCTTTCTCCGGCGGTTTGAAAGGTGGCGGCCCCTGCAATGCAGGTATCGTATTCCTTATATATTGTTGCCCGTTATTTATAGTTAATATCGTATTAATCTTCATAAGTGCCGCTAAGCTCATAATTAAAGGCGCTGACTATAGATTTGTATTCTTTATTAACCTTTCTGTGTTTGCAACAGGCGCAATTTCGGGCATCCTAATGTCATAATCGGATATTTTTATAAACCCGGTTTTCAATCGAAGCTCATTTATATAATTTAGCTTCATGAACATTCGCCCAGCCACATTAGCCGATGTCTCCGGTATAATGAAATTGATAGCCGAAGTGGTGCCCGTTATGAATGCCGCTGGCAATTTTCAGTGGGACAGCACTTACCCTAATGCCGCTGTATTTGAAAAAGATATTAAACTTGAGCGGCTTTGGGTTGCCGATGCTGAAGGCGACATAGCAGGGGTATCTGCCATCACCACCGAGCAGGAGCCCGAATATGCAGAAGTTGGCTGGGATATAAATGAAATTGCCATTGTTACACACCGCCTTGCGGTGAGCACCCGTTACCAGGGGCAGGGTGTAGCCGCGAAACTTATGCAGCAAGCCGAAGAAGAAGCCCTAAAGCGCGGCATCAAAAACCTGAGGGTAGATACAAATGTGGCCAATGCTGCAACACAGCGCCTTTTCCCGAAGCTGGGTTATGTTTTTGCCGGCGAGATAGGTTTGGGCTTTCGGCCGGGACTAAGATTCTATTGTTATGAAAAGAGGCTAAATACCCTTTTGTAAGTAACGTTAAAACACGTGTTGGTTTATTGAGAATATTACGATAGCTTTAGTTGCATTTCATCTAACCCTTTGAGATAATGGAGCCTAAGCAAATAAGCCCCGCCAAAACAATCGACGAGGTAATAGCCACACTGGAAGATATTATAGCTGAAAGCATTAATAATAAAAGCAGGCTGGGCTATTTCGCTGCGTTATACCTGAAGGTAACCAAGGCTGTAAAGGAAGGGATAGAGGCAGGCCAGTTTAATGATGGCAGGCAACTTGGCGAACTCGATGTAATGTTTGCCAATCGCTACCTTGACGCATATTGCAAATGGCAAAAGGGCCAGCTGCCCACAAATTCGTGGGTAGTAGCTTTTAAGCAGGCCGAACGCTCGTCGGTATTGGTATTACAGCAATTGCTGCTTGGCATGAATGCACATATCAACCTCGATCTTGGCATAGCGGCTGCTGATCTTTGCAGCGACAAGCCAATAGCTATTTTAAAATCGGACTTTGACGCCATTAATCTTATTATCGCATCGTTAACTAACCAGGTGTTAAATGAACTTGGGCAGGTCTCGCCGTTGCTCTCGTTACTTGGGCTGCATGCCTCCAACAGTAATTTTACGCTTATCCAGTTTAGTATTGACAATGCCCGCGATGGCGCCTGGTGTTTTGCCGAAGATCTTTCACAAAAAACAGGAAGTGAGCGGGAACAATTTATAGTGCAGCGCGATGAAACTATCAAAAAGCTCGCCGAAAGCCTGGTACTGACAAAAGGGTTTGCCCGATTTACTATTTGGATCATCCATCTTTTCGAGGTGGGTAATGTGCGGAAAGTTATCAATATATTAAACGGGTACAGGAAGCAAAAAATAGTCATAAACAAGTGAAACCCCGTTAAAAACCGAAAACCCGGACTGTTGCAGTGCCGGGCTTCCGATGAAATTAAATTTACCTTATTTCTTTGGTGGTTTTTTCGAAGTGTCCTTCTTCATCGTGGTGTCTTTTTTCATTTTGTGCTTACTGGTGTCCTGTTTCATAACAGGTCCGGTCGCCGCAAATGCCCCTAAAGTAAATGTTGATAAAATCAACGCTGCAAATAACTTTTTCATAGTGTTTTATTAAGTTAATCAATTAGACAATTAAAAAAGCAACACGATAATTTTATTAATGTTTTGAGAAATTTAATTTCAATCAGAGAAATTTTTTGTTTAGGGATTTAAATTGCTGAATTTCAATAACAAAAATGTTACAAATAAATAGCCGGTTTTGAGTTCGGTCTAAGGGTATGACCTTTTCACTTGTATGTAAATGAAAGGTTTGTGCCTCGTTGCCTCGGATGTAAAATTATTGTTCTTCAGACAGGTAAATCATTCCGGTTTTTCTATTTTTACCAGATAACCGCAAAACATTTACTTATGAAAAAACTACTTATCGTTCCTGCAATGCTTGTTGCATGCAGCAGCCTGCTGGCACAAACCAATAATGAATTGACCGCTAAAGAAAAGAAGCAGGGATGGCACTTACTATTCGATGGAAAAACCACCACGGGCTGGCATACTTTTCACAAAACAACAGCAGGGCCAGGGTGGACAGTGAACGATGGCGTACTACAGCTGGATCCGGCAGTTAAAGACGATAGGGGCGATATTGTTACCGATGGGGAGTATGAAAATTTTGAGCTTTCGATAGACTGGAACATATCCGAAGAAGGAAATAGCGGGATCATTTTTTTGGTGAATGAAGATAAGCAATATGATGCCACCTACCTTACCGGACCGGAATACCAGTTGCTCGACGATAAAAAGGCTGAAGATAACAAACAGCAAAATCACCTGGCCGGGTCACTTTATGATATCATAGCCCCGGCAAAGGAAGTTGAAAATCCAGCCGGCGAGTGGAACCATACCGTAATACGTATGAAAAACGGCGAACTTACGTTCTGGCTCAACGGTACGCAAACTGTAAAAACACATTTATGGGATGCTAACTGGCCGGCGCTTGTAGCCAAAAGCAAATTCAAAAACTGGAAAGGCTTTGCTGCCTATCATAAAGGCCATATAGCCTTGCAGGACCATGGGCATCACATTTCGTTCCGGAATGTTAAAATACGCCAGTTATAACATCTATCGCTCATTACTTATTAGTAAAACCTGTAACAATACCGCCGCAACAGCGTATAAATACTTTAGTGTAAGTTAATATTCAGCAAGTTGAAAAAGTTTTTATACGTTTTGTTTGCGGCGGCCATTTTTGCTAGCTGCAAAAAGGATACAAGTACGGTTGTGAATATCACGCCTGCCGACCTTTCCCATATCAACGCCCAGCTTAAAGGTATTTGGCTATTCCCTATGGAAAGCCAAAAGATAGTGGACGCCACAGGCAAAACCCTTGCGCCTTTACAGTTTGTTGCTTCGCCCGCGCTGCAGTTCGATGGGTTTTCTCACGTAACCATTTTCCAGGATATTCAAACTAAGATCGAAGGTTCCTACACGCTTAGCACCACTAATGGATTTGTATACCTGGATGTTACGGAGCCGGATGGCACCGATATAAACTACCAGGTGCTATTTGCAGATGGACAAACACTGAAACTTATAGCAAGCGAACCCTATATTTATTATTCAAACAGCGAGCCGGTATCTGCGCAAAGCATATCAAATATTTTGTTGAAAAAACAAACCGGTGCAGATGTTAACGGGAATATTGTAAGAGTAGTGGTTCAAAGCGATTCATCCGCTACGTACAGTGTTATCGTTGCTGTGCGCCATGCCGCATCAACAGCCCCTGCCGATACTTCAGTCATACTAAGCAACAGGGCAGATATGAAAGGCACATTTACCTACGAATTTGTAGGTAAACCCGGCGACCAGCTTTCAATTGACGTTGGTGGCGACTATACCAAAACTTCATTTTACGCCTTCTATAATGGCATACCAATGGCCGGCAATATCGGCTATGATTATGAAGAGATAAAGACCACCACAGGCTGGATGGTGCCGTAAAACGCCGGGTTGGACCGTTGTTAAGAAAATTCCAAAAAATTCTGTAACCTATTGACTGTGTTCACGTAGAAGAATGGCAGAGGAGGCTTTTTTTTCGCCCGTGCAATTCTTTTAACTTATTTATTACGGTTTATGAATATTGTTATACTTTTCCTGGTTGTTGGTTTCGCGGTCATTTACCTGATCGCCCGTTACGATAAGCAAAACGCTGATAAAGTTGATGTGATCTTAAGGGCCAATAAAAATGTGCCGCCGCTTTTTATGCTCAGGTCGGCCGAATTAAAGGTAAATGCTATCAAAGCAGCACTGAGTAACCCGGCAATAGAGTTGGTTGATCAGCAGGGAGCGAAAGAAGTAAAAGCACAGTTTGACCAGTTAATGGATGATTACAAGAACCGCGAAATAACCCTCGCAATTTACTATACCCGGCTTGGAGCGTTACTTATTAAAATAAACGAACTAAGGGGCGTATCTGACGGAGTTGAGGTGTCCTGACCTGACATAACACGCTTTTTTTAAGTTGCCCGGCCCATACCTGCCGGGTTTTTATTTAATATTTGGTTTTATAAAGGCTTTGACTATTATTGCAGAAAAAGAGCGGTATGACCGACGACGCAATAGTAAAAAGGTTAAAGATCATTGTAAAGGACCACGGCGGTCAATTGGCATTGGCCAATGCTATTGGTGTCGACCAGGGGTTTATCAGCAAAGTGATCAATCGGAAGCAGGAAGTAAGCTATTACCTTATCCGTAAACTTTGTTTCCAGCTCAAATATTCGCCGGAATGGCTTATTGTTGGCACAGGGGAAAAGAAACTCGATAAGCCCGATTCTGCCAAACTTATCACCGAGATCCAAATGCTCCGTACGGAAGTAGATATACTGCAAGCGCGTATGCGTGTGTATGAAATAGAAATGAAGGAATTACGCGAAAGCCTCGAAGGCGAGGGGCGTAAAGCTGTTTAATGGCCTATTAAGGAATGATCTCAATTCCGCGGCAAATCATTTTTTGTATAAGTATTTACCTGTACCGATGAGTAATAAGTAATCGTTATTTCTCCGGCTTGCAGGGTATTGCCGTCCGGGTACGAAATAGTTTCGGATAAAGTCAACTTTCGCGGCTGCAGGCTGACGATAGCGTATTTGTCACTACCTGTGGTGTTCTGGATAGTTATATAATCAATATTGCCTGTCGTGCTGATGTTGTAGGCGCCCGGTGTTAAAGAGCCCTCCGCATCCGTTTCCTTAACCGACGAACTGCCGTCAAACTCGAGGCTATTTGGTGTCACTATAGCGTTAAATGCAACATTACCTGTTGCATCGTAATAAGTGACCCTTCCTGAAACTGCTGTCCAGGTACCTGTCAGGCTAACATTTACGTCATTACTATGGGTTACCGGCTGTTGACTATCCTTCAGGCAGCCGTTTAATAGGCTAACGGTCAGCAAAGCGAAGAGCGACAATTTTATTTTCATAAGTATTCAAAGTTAACAAATAATCATCATTGAAAAGTGAATAAACAGGCCGCTAAATTGTTCAATTTTGGTTCGAAAATACCGGAAGATTGAAAACAGGTCGGAAGCTACGGATAGGCGTTTAAACACGTAATAGCGAGTTTTGTCGAATTAAATTCATTTTTTATAATATTATTATGAACTATATTCTATATAAGCTTACATTTACTGTATGATAACAGAGACGGAAATTGCACTTGACAAAGTAGACCTGCACATTTTGCGTTTGATGCAGGAAAACGCCCGTATCAGCAACGCTGAATTGGCCCGCGAATTGGGCATGGCGCCGTCGGGCGTGCTGGAGCGCGTTAAAAAGCTTGAGCAAAAAGGGGTGATACAGCAATACACGGCACACATTAACCCGGATGCGCTGCGACAAAAAATGCTGGCCTTTATTTTTATGAAGGCTGCTGACGGCCCGGGATGCAACGATACGGCAAAGATGCTTGCTGAAATACCCGAAGTGCAGGAAGTTCATCACATAGCCGGTGAAGATTGCTACCTGGTTAAGGTGCGCACTTATGACTCATCGACGCTGATGAGCCTGATGCGGGGCAAATTCAGTAAGATACCCAATCTGCTAAGTACGCGTACCACTATAGTGCTGGAGACAGTTAAAGAACAACAACAATTAGTTATACCTGAAGAATAAAAAGTTATGACACTCAACAAAACCAAGCCGGCCTCAACTTTAATGGTCATCATCGCATTTGCTACGGTGTACCTGGTTTGGGGATCGACCTACTTTTTTATACGCATGGCCATACAAGGGCTGCCACCGCTGTTAATGGGGGCTATGCGATTTTTTACGGCCGGTATCATCCTGCTTGCCTGGTGCATTATAAAGGGAGAGAAAATATTCATCCGCAGCAGCCTTGTAACCTCGGCTATCGTGGGTTTGTTATTGCTCGGTGGGGGCAATGGGGTTGTAATATGGGTAGAACAAACGCTGCCAAGCGCTATGGTTGCCATATTGGTGTCAGCCGCCCCGATATGGTTTGTGCTGCTCGATAAGCAAAACTGGGGCGTCAATTTCAGGAACAGATCCACCATCATTGGTCTTATCGTTGGCTTTATCGGGGTGTTGTTGCTATTTGGCGAACAACTGGGTGGCATGTTTGGAAGTAGTAATTCCGGCATAAAGATATTTTCGATGGTGCTTCTTATTTTCGGCTCAATTTCATGGTCGGGGGGATCGATCTATTCAAAACACCATCCGAGCGAAGGATCGGCGGCAGTGAATGTAGCCTGGCAAATGATCATAGCAGGTATCGTGTTTTTACCCGGAAGCCTTTTAAATCATGAATTTTCGGGGCTCAACTTGTCGCAGGTGCCGGTACAATCCTGGCTGGCGCTGGTTTATCTTATCGTATTTGGATCGATAGCGGCATTCAGCGCTTATGTGTGGCTGCTGCAGGTCCGCCCGGCAACACAGGTGAGTACTTACGCTTATGTAAACCCGGTTATCGCTGTAGCCCTCGGGGTGTTGTTCGCCCATGAACACATCAGCCTGATGCAGATAAGCGGCCTCATGGTTATCCTGATCAGCGTGTTATTGATCAATCTAAGCAAATACCGTAAAGATAAGGGTACGAAAGACGTTGTAAAAAACCCGGAAATAAGGCGTGCAAAAGAACGTGCCGATGACCTGCGTTTAGAAGCCACAGCAAACGATTTATGTATTGCATCAAGAACAAAGTGATCAAATGGTAAAAGACTTTTAACCTTCCATTGGTACATGGAAGGTTTTTTTTAATATATCAGGCGATGAGTTCTTAATCTGCATATTGTTTATGGGCGATGTTATCGATCATACCGGATTCTAAAGGCTTAGATATAAATGACCTCACAAATGGGTACTTTTCGGCATTTTCCTTATCGCTTGGCCTGATGGATGAGGAAAGGACATGCACTTTTATATTTTTTTGAATGCCCGCCTGCATTTGCTGAAACCGTTCAAGGAAATCCCAACCGCTGAACACTGGCATGTTCAGGTCAAGGATGATCACATCTGGTAACTTTTCAGGTTTTGCGCGGTTCTCTTCGATGTAATCAAGGATGAGGGAACCATAAATGGTATAGGTTGTGGTATCGAAATAATTCTTACCTCTAAGGGCATGTTTCATCACAAAATGATCGATCGGATCATCGTCAATAATAACAAGCTTTTTCATGAGTAGGTATTTATCCATAGGTTAATAAGTTAGATTTATATCATAATAATATTAACGCTTAATTTGTTTGCGGTGTCCTGTGAAAAATATTGTAACAATTTATTAACAAGGGCGGCAACTGTGTTGATGACAGCGATAGGACGGAAGGTTACAAAAATAAAAAATCAAGTGACCCGGAGGCAAGCTGGTGCTTTATTTCGGAAGATACTTTCAAAAGGTTTTGCCTGTAGGTGTTATTATCAAAACAATCGGGGTGTTTGTAAGAAAGCTGTTCTTCCTGGTCTAGGCAACTTAACAAACTATCTTTTGATGAAGCATTTTGAGAACACTTAATATAAATATCGTTGTAAGCCAGGTCGGAGTCATGCATTACCTGGAAGCTGGCAAGCATAAACAACTCCTTGTATTTCTGCAATTTATACTTTTCCATATCGAGTTCGGCAGACAGTTTTATAAAGTATTCAGATGCCTTCATGGAGTGCCTGTTTGTGCGGGGTATGAAAGTAGTCATGGGTTTAGTGTTTTGTTCCTCAAACATAAATTATAAAAAACAATAAAAAAACCCGTGTTTTCACGGTATTTTTCAAGTGTTTTGCACGTTTTTGACTGGCCATAGTGTACTAGGTTTATTTACCTTATTAATTCTTGATAGGCGAAAAATGTCTTGCGCCAAAAATTTCATTTATGCATCTTTAATAAGATATTAGTAATGAACTTTTTAACCATATAGCCTAATGAACAGGAAACTTGGCGCCATCTTGACAATAGTAGGAGCGGCAATGCTCATTTTATCAGTTGTTACTTACAAGAAGAAGGAAAAGGTAGTTGACTTTGGCCCGCTTCAGGTGTCGGCGGATAAGCGCCAGTCGTTAGATTGGTTGCTGTATCCGGGAGGTATATTATTTATTGGTGGTATTATTCTGCTTGCTTCCTCACGAAGCAAAGACTGAACCTTCCGTTTTAAATGACCTCATTATTTCGTAACGGGAATCGCACAATTTGTCACAATTATTTGCAAACCGGTAACATTTGGGTTAATCTTGAGTCAATTTGAGACCAAATATGTATCAATGGAGGCAAAAAAAAGCAATATTTTACAAGTAGATAATTTAAACGTTTTTTACGGGACATTTCAGGCTGTAAAGGATGTTTCATTTCATGTAATGGACGGCGAAATATTCGGTTTGCTCGGCCCGAACGGCGCCGGCAAAACCAGTACCCTGAGCGCCATCGAAGGACTTATCAAACAACAGTCGGGTACGGTTTCGGTTGCCGGGTACGATACGCTGCAAAAACCACTGTATGCCCGTGCGGCTATGGGAGTGCAATTACAGTCGACCAGCTTCCAGCCCGAATTAAACGTGTCGGAAATATTGCAGCTTTACGCCAGCATATACGGAATGAAACTGACACAGGACAAATTAACGGCATTACTGAAAGAGATAAACCTGGCCGACGCCGAGGGAAAAAAATTTGGTCAGCTATCAGGCGGTCAGCAACAGCGTGTATCGCTTGCCATAACAACTATTCACGATCCTAAACTGGTATTGCTCGATGAACCAACATCCGGGCTCGACCCGCAATCGCGCCGGCAGTTATGGGCGCGTATCGAGGCTATTCGTGAAAAAGGCCACGGCGTGGTGCTTACCACCCATTCGATGGAGGAGGCCGAAGCCGTGTGCGATCGTATCAGCATTATCGACCATGGCAGGGTGATAGCTACGGGAACACCGCAATCACTGATAGACAAACACCGCAACGACCCGGAAGTAATAGCCGTATCACGACGGGGAAAGATAACACTGGAGGATGTATTCATTGCACTTACCGGCGAGGCTATCCGTTCATAAACAACAAAAAATTTATATGGAAATTAATATTCCTAAAACCTCAGAGGTGATGAAGGCCTTATTAAAGGCCGATTATACTACGCTGTGGCGCAATCGCCGGGCCACTATCATGGTGTTGATCGTTCCCATGATCATTGTATTTTCGTGGAAAAGCATGGCATCTATGCCTATGTTCGGTGGGGCATTTGTTTTGTCGAACGCAATAACATTAGGATTGGTAGCCATCGGTTTGATGGGATACACCAATTCTATTGCACGTGACCGCGAGAAAGGTGTTTTCCAGCGCTTACGTGTTTCGCCCCTGCCATTATGGACGATTATGGCAAGCAGGTTATTGGTGCAGTTAACACTCATCCTGGTGCTTACCATCGTCGTGTTTATTTCGGGCTACCAGTTCGATCATATCACGATGCCGGCGTCTGGCTATGCCATAACTTTTCTTGTTTCAATTGTTGGCGGCGCGGTCTACCTTGCTTTGGGCCAGGCTATAGTCGGGCGTATCCAAAATCCCGAAACAGTTAATTCATCCGTCCGGCTCATTTATTTTGCTTTTATTATGGTTGGCATGTTTGGGCAGTTCGATGCCTTTGGGCCCGAATTTAAAAAAGCTGTTGTATGGACGCCCTATGGCACCGTGAGAGAAATATTGGCCAATGGACTGGAACCGGCAAAATGGACAAATCATACATCAATGGCGCTCTTGGTCACCATCGGGTACACTATTATTTTCGCCACATTAGGTATCAAATGGTTTAAATGGAGCACCCGTTAGTCCGCCGGTTCAAAATTCCTCTACATGTACACTTAGCGGCTGAAATTGTGGCTGCAGGCGTTTCACTCTATCCGCCATACGCTTGATGAACAGGTAATTGGTTGTGCCGCCTATAGCGCCTCCTATAACCGGGATAAGCCGTGTGGCGGTTTTGGTTCCCATGCGGAGCAGCATTTTCTCTGAGCCACGTTCCAGGATGGTTTTTGTGATGGCTATACCTGCTTCAACCTGCAATGCAGCGGCCATGTACGATAAAAATTCATCAAACGTTATCTCGTAGGCTCCCCTCGTATAATAAATTATGCCTAATGTAACCCTTATCTGCTGGGTAACAAGGTTTACCAGGTCCAGCGGAATGCCCACTGCAACGGTAAATATACCGCCGCCGCCTGATATAGCCCCGCTAACTGCTGCCATGCGGGCACAGTGTTCTATGAATTTATCGATGCCCTGGCGGTCAACACTTTTCTTTACGCTCACCTGGTCCACGTTGGTAAAAAGTTTGCGAAACCCATCCTGTGACAAATTGTCCAGATCCAGCCTGATGGTTGATACCATTTTCCCTAAACTACCCATAATTACTTGTTTGTTTTTAAGGTTAACAACGGCAGGCAATATTTTGTTGTACACATCATAATTTAAAGCAAAAAACAGTTTCTTTTCTTTTGTTATTTATTTAAGTAATTTTAAGCATAACCAAACAAACCCTTTATGAAGTTTTATCCCATCGTACCTTTGTTTCTGTTGCTGATACTTGTTTCGTGCAGCCGCCCGTCGAAAGTGGATGAGATATCGATTGGTAAAACGGATAGCATTTATTCCAAAATACTGGGCGAAAGCCGGAAGGTATGGGTATATGTACCTGCTGGCGCCAGCGATTCTAAAAAGAAATACCCGGTGCTGTACCTGCTCGACGGGGATGCTCATTTTTCGAGCGTGGTAGGCATGATACAGCAGTTGAGCAGTGTAAACGGAAATACAGTTTGCCCGGAAATGATTGTGGTAGGCATACCAAATACCGACCGCACGCGCGACCTGACACCGACGAGATCACTTTTAGGCCCTGATGGCGATATTGAAAAAGATTTTAAAACATCCGGCGGAGGCGAAAAATTTGTGTCTTTCATTAGTAGCGAGCTGATGCCTCATATCGAATCAACCTACCCCGTGGCCCCATATAAAGTGCTGGTCGGTCATTCTTTTGGCGGATTGACGGTTATGAATATCGTTATCAATCATCCGGCCATGTTCAATTCGTACGTCGCTATTGATCCCAGCATGTGGTGGGATAAAAGGAAACTGTTAACGCAGGCTAAAGACGTGTTCAAAGAAAGGAAGTTTGACGGGAAATCGCTATTTCTTGGCATAGCCAATACAATGCCCCCTGGAATGGATACCTTACAGGTGAGGCTTGATACATCGGGCCGCACCAATCATATACGTTCGATAATAACCCTGAAGGATATCATAAAGGACAACCCGGCTAACGGCCTGGAATTTTCGTACAAGTATTATAAGGACGACGACCATGGTTCGGTGCCTTTAATTACAGAATACGATGCCTTCCATTTCCTTTTTGGTTTTTATAACATGCCGGATGAGCTGAAGTCGCAATTAAGCGATATACACGGTAAAATTGACCCGGTACCAGCGCTGACAGCGCATTACCAAAATGTGTCGCGCCGGATGGGTTACGCC
>Ga0310811_10003814_pt1 | contig 18994 bp, 12 predicted proteins | sample YCmetagenome_FD_207642 | JGI IMG/M metagenome (GOLD analysis project Ga0310811, IMG submission 207642) | Soil microbial communities from experimental microcosm in Duke University, North Carolina, United States - YC | ecosystem: Engineered > Artificial ecosystem > Soil microcosm > Unclassified ...
TCGTTGGAACCGCCCGGGGCGGCCCGGGAGCCGGTTCAGCGGCTGCCGATGCGGATGTAACGAGGAGTAAAGCGGTGGCGCAAGGCACTGTGAAGTGGTTCAACGCCGAGAAGGGCTTCGGCTTCATCGCCCAAGACGGCGGCGAGGGTGATGTCTTCGTGCACTACTCGGAGATCGACGGGCGCGGCTTCCGCACCCTCGAGGAGAACCAGCGCGTGGAGTTCGAGGTCGGGCAGGGTCAGAAGGGCCCGCAGGCCCAGAAGGTGCGCGTCATCTGACGCTTCCTGCCATGAACGTCGCAAGCCCCCGGCTGCTCGCCGGGGGCTTGTTCCTTTCTTTCCGCCCTGCCGATGCCGGGAAGGACCGGCCCCCGCTCGCTTCCGCGAGCATTCGGCAGGGCGTTCGGAGTCCGGCCGGAAAACGGGCCCGGAACCAGCCAGGAAACGGCTAGGAAGCGCTGTTCCAGTTCTGGTTGAACACGTGCTGGTCGGTGTCCATGGTGCCGCCATGGTCGTTGAACTGGCGACGCTGCGCGGAAGCGTTCTGCGCCTCCCACGACAACCGCTCGAGCACCCAGTCACGGGCGAGCGCCTGCGGCGAGGTCCCGCGCTCCTCCGCGAGGTCCCGCAGCTGGGAGCTGGCGACCAGGTTCATCCGCAGCTGGTAGACCTGCGCCTCGCCGAACCGCTTTCCGGTCCCGGTGCTCTCCGGGTCCGATTCCGGGGCGAGCGCCGCCAGGTAGTTGGTCAGCTCGTGGTCCTCGACGTTGGTCTCGGCTTCCCTCGCTGACGCATTCCGGTGACGTCCCGGATTGACGGCCCGCATGTCCGTCCGGGTGTTGCTACGACGTCCTAGTGATGGAAGAGGCACCCGGCCACGATAACGTTTGCATCTCGAACGTCTCCAAAATGTGTCTCAAGACACACGCTCAGTTGGCTCTCCGCTACGCCATTCGGGCTAGAGTCCCCCACTTGTCGTAGAACTGGGTGTCACCAGGTGTGATTTCCCCAGCTCAGCGGCTTGTCACCGATTGTGCCGATCTCTGCGCTCGCGGTAAGAGAAGTCGTTCCTCCGCACCATTTCGCGCGCGGCTTGGACGGCGCGTCGGTATAGCGGAGGTAACCGAAAAAGTGTGAAAAATGGAGGACCCCCGCGCCAGGGGGAGGAACGCGGGGGTCGGAGGGGATCTCCACAGGCGCTGACCGGGGGTGTGTCAGCAAGTCGATTGTTACACGACTCGGGCGTCATACGCGAGTGGTCGACGGGAAAAAGTCCACGAAGCCGTCAAGTCCGCCTTGCGGGTCGTTCACCTGATTGTGGCTGTGCGTGCAGGTCGGGTACCAGCAGGTTCACTCTGCGGGGGGCTGTGGAGGGCTGTTTTCGATCGCTAGCCTCGCGGCCAGGTCGCTTGCAAACGGGAGACATTTTCTGAGGAGGAGCAATGAGCGGGTCGGTGGAAGTTCGACAGTTCCTCCTGCGGTACGAGGGGGCGGAGGCAGGAGCCGGGCTGGCCGGTCTGCCGGCGCAGCGGTCCGGTCAAACGGACTCGCCCAGGGTGTCGGACGACCAGGTGCGGCGGGCGCGGCTGGCGGTGGCGGCCAGCGCGATCGATGCCGAGGACTGTGCGAGGTTGCTCGACATGCTGGGGCTGGGGCCGGATGAGGACGGCCAGGTCCCCGTCCAGCGCTGAGGCCTCCACCCGCACCGCCTGGCGTGGCGGAGCCGAGGCGTCTTGGTGAGGTGTCTTGGCGGGTTTCCAGGGGACGCCCCTGGTCGCACCCTGGAAACCGGGAAAAACATACCGGAACGGATCTCGACGGCATTCAGGGCATCTTCCTGCTCGACGGCCGCGTCTCGACCCCCCGCGGCGCCGCGTGTGGGGAACCTTCAACCATCGCCGGCCGACCGCACACCGTCAGCGGCGCACTCCATCCCTCGGGGTGAACCAGCGTGCCGGGCCCCGTTGTCCAATGATCAATCCCGGCAGGCCCACCACGCGGCGTCGCCGGATGTCCTCGTGCGTAGGTCCACGAGGCAGACCGGGCCGCCCGCGGCGCGCTGTCGGGCCAGAAGAGTGATCGGCCCCACAGTCGGAGAATCCGGGGTGAAACCCGCGGCCATGAGTCGGCTTCGAGGGTGTTCTCGCAGGCCTGAGGCTTGTTGGAGGCAAAGGGATACCCGCTTGGAGCGGGCTGCGGACGTGCCCTATAGTTGTAATCGCTCCCGGGGGGACCTGAGAGCGCGGTCGGTCGGTTCGCCGAAACCGGCCGAGCTCCCATCGTCCAGTGGCCTAGGACTCCGCCCTTTCAAGGCGGCAACGCGGGTTCGAATCCCGTTGGGAGTACGCAGTACAGCAAGGCCCTGTGGCGCAGTTGGTTAGCGCGTCGCCCTGTCACGGCGAAGGTCGCGGGTTCGAGTCCCGTCAGGGTCGCAAAGCGTCTGGCAGTCAGCCGGCGTTTCCGGCCAGGTAGCTCAGTTGGTATGAGCGTCCGCCTGAAAAGCGGAAGGTCGCCGGTTCGACCCCGGCCCTGGCCACATCCTGTGACCAGCACAAACAGCCCCCATCGTGATCGATGGGGGCTGTTTCGCGTACCGGGGGTGCTCAGGTCTCAGTTCCCTCATGTCGGGATGCAGGTACCGGACAAACCTCAGCCCCGGCCTACCAGCCCGTCCAAATGCGGCCCTTCTTCCGGAAGGAGGGGTTCGCGGTCACGGTGGGACGAGTAGGCGGCGGCTTTCTCGCCCGGGGCTCGGCGGCGCAGGTGCGGTGCCGTCTCCGCAGTCTGAAATGGCTACCGCGAGCGCGATTGATGCACTACATACTGCAATCACGCATGCCTACAGAGAGTTTTCGTCATGAAAGGCCTCGGTAGCCGGATCCGTCCGCGACCATGACGCGCCGTGAGCGGCTGGTGGTGCTGCCTCGGAATGTGCGGATCGCGAAGCCAGACATGCCGGATGCCTGAAGTCGACGACCGCTTGAGCGAGTGGCTGGAGCTTGGGGCTTACTTGGATGATTTCGACGCGAGGTTCTGGGCGGTGGGCCCGGGCGGCGTGTGGAAGGTGGAGCGTCGACAGCACTTCCGGCAGCCCGAGAGCCCGAGTTGGGGTGGCGTTTTGCCGGGGTGAGTGGGATGAGGCGCTGCGGCTGCTGGAGAGCAACTGTCCCAGTCTTGAGGATGAGTTCGGCAAGATCTCGGACGCGGGTTCCACGGTGTGGCGGGTGCGGGTCGTCCCGCGGTTCGGTTCACCGACCAGGACACGGTCGCGCGGTGGCGGGAGTTCATCGAGCGGCTGTAACCGGCGGCGAAGATCTGGCGGCGTTCGTCGAGCGCAGCGTGGCGGGGTTGACACCACCCCATATCCAGTGCGGCGTCAGGCGCCGGTGATCACGGTGAGCATCCGAGGGGCAGTACGCGGTCAGAGATTGCTGGGTTCGGTAGGCCAGGCCGTGCATCGATCACCACCTGCCGGCGAGGAGGGCCAGTTGGCGGCGTTTCTGTTTCTGTAAGCAAAGAACTGGCGTTCGCCGTGGCGAAGTCTTTCCGGCGGCGGACAGCTGGCCGGAAACAGCTGTCGGAAACGCGCCTGGTCAACGAGGCTTTCGGTCCGGCCACGGCCGTGAAAGCCCACGCCACGGCGCGTTCGGGGTGCTGGGCACCAACAGGTTCCCAGGCGCTAGGGTGGCGCGCTACCGGATATCGCCGAATATCTCGTGAATTCTTGGCCGCCGGGGGCGCTGCGCCTGGCGGCCGGACGGCACGCGTGTGCGGACTGGAAGGTGGATGGTCGATGACTGGCGGCACGTTTGAGGTCGAACCGGATGACCTGATGGCTCACGCGAGCCATCTCGGCGGGGTCGTGGACCGGCTCAACCAGGCCGTGCAGGCCGCGGACTACGCCCTTTCCGACGACGCGTACGGGCTGTTGTGCGCGTTCCTGCCCGCGATCGTGAACCCGACGGGTCAGCAGGCGACGGACGCGCTGACCGCGTCCGTCGAGGGCTTCACCACCATCGCTGACAGCGTCCGCTCGGCGGCGAACGCCTACCGCGACAGCGACGATTCTGCCGCCGAACCCTTCAAAGGGCAGGCCGAAGCACTGGCCTGACCGCGAACCCCGGAGCGCGAAGGACCGCCCATGACCACTGGTTTGAACCAGCCTGTCCGCGATCCCGACGAGGCACTCGAGCGGATCACCAGCTGGGCCGCGGGCCCGTCGGAGAAGGCCGAGTGCTATGCGGCCCGCGAGGACACCGAGCGGAACCCCGAGTCGCGCACGGTGCCGCTCGACTCTTTTCGCAACCGCTTCCCGGAGCAGGACCCGGACGAGCCGCTGGAGGACCGCGCATGAGCAACCCGTTGATCGCCGACCGGCAGGACTCGACGACGGCGTATTCCGGTATCTCCATCATGGAGACCGGGGCCGGCATCAAGGAAGGCATCGAGAGCGGGAGCTGGGCCTCGGCTGCCATGGGCGCGGTAGGCGTGGCGCTCGACGCGTTGTCGATGGCCCTAGATCCGTTCGGCGCCATCCTGGCCAACGGTGTGGCCTGGCTGATGGAGCATGTCGGTCCGTTGTCGCACGCGCTGGACGCGTTGACTGGTGATGCCGATCAGATCCAGGCGTATTCGCAGACATGGTCGAACGTGGCGGAGGCGCTGGAAGGCATCGGCGCGGACGTCAAGACGATGGTCGAGCAGGATCTGCACTCCTGGACCGGGGACGCGGCGGATGAGTACCGCAAGCGTGTGGACGACATGGTCAAGACGCTCGGTGGAACGCAGCAGGCGTGTGAGGGTGCGGCGTCGGGGGTGAAGACCGCGGGTGAGGTCGTCGCGTCGGTGCGCATGCTGGTGCGTGACATCATCGCCCAGCTTGTGGGGCACATGATCAGCTGGGCGTTGCAGGTGATCTTCACACTGGGGATCGGTCTGGCGTGGGTGGTGCCGGAGGTCGTGGCGGCGGTGGCGAAGACGGCTTCGGAGATCGCGAAGCTGGCGCAGAAGCTGGTGACGGCGCTCAAAGCGCTGATTCCGCTGTTGAAGAAGGCGGGCACGCTGTTCGCCGACGCGGCGAAGTCGATGCGTGGTCTGAAGCCGGGCAAGATCGAGGCCCCGGCGAAGCCTTCCAGCGTGGGGTCGATGCCGAAGGGGGTCAAGGCTGATGGGCTGACCACGCCCAGTGGTGCGGCGAAGTCGCTCGACGACGCGCCGGGAGGTGGTGCGACCACGTCGAGCGGGGCGGGTCCGAAGTCCATCGACGACATGGCCACCGGGCCGGCCTCGTCGGGTAGTGCTGCTTCGCGTGGTCTCGATGACGCGGCGACCACTCCGGCGGGTGCGGGCTCGCGCAGCCTCGATGATGTGGGTGAGGGCGGCAGCAGCTCGCGCTCTCTCCAGGACGAGGGCAGCAATCCGCGTTCGCCGGACAACGTCAAGTGCGAGTTCGACCCCATCGACGTGTCGAGCGGGCAACTGGTCATCAGCGAGTACGACGCGGAGTTCGCGGCCTCCCTGCCGCTGGTCTTCGAGCGCACCCACTTTTCCAGCCACCGCCCCGGCCGCATGCTCGGCGGCGCCTGGATGTCCACTGTGGACCAACGCCTGGAGCTCCACTCGGGCGGCGTCGTCTTCGCCGCGGCGGACGGCACCATCCAGCAGTTCCCGTGGCCCGAGGACGACAACTCGGTGCTGCCGGAATACGGGCCGCCGCGGGCGCTGTCGCGCGTCCCCGGCGGCGGCTACGTCGTCGAGGACCGCCAGCTCGGCCGTGTCCTGTACTTCCCCCCGGGCAACGGGATCCTCCCGCTCTCGTCGGTGTCCGACCGCAACGGCAACCACTACGCGATCGTGCGCGACGACGACGGGATCCCGCGCGAGATCTGGCACACCGGCGGCCACCGCGTGCGCCTGGACATCGAGGACGGGCGCATCACCGCGCTGTACGCGGTCTCGCCGGCCGGCGAGGAGCTGAAGCTCGTCTCCTACGGCTACACCGACGGGAACCTGACCGAGGTCACCAACCCCTCGGGCATCCCGTTCCGCTACCGCTACGACGGCCACGGCCGGCTCGTTGAGTGGGTCGACCGCAACGGCGAGTGGTACCGCTACGACTACGACGAGCACGGTCGCGTCGTGCGCACCGAGGGCTCGGGCGGCGCGCTCGCCGGCACGCTCGAGTACGACACCGCCAACCGGGTCACCCGCACCACCGACGCGCTGGGGCACGGCAAGGAGTTCCACCTCAATGCCCGCAACCAGGTCGTGCGTGAGGTCGACGAGCTGGGCAACGCGACCACCTACGAGTGGGACGCGCACGACCGGCTGCTGCGCGAGACCGACCCACTCGGCCGCGCCACCTCCTGCACCTACGACGACTTCGGCAACGTCGTCGCGATCGAGCGCCCGGATGGCAACCGGGTCGAGATCGAGCGCAACGCGTTCGGCCTGCCGACGCGCCTCGTCGAGGCGCCCGGCGTGGTGGTCGAGTGGACCTACGACGACCGCGGCAACCTGCTCAGCCGCACCGACCCGGACGGCGCCGTCACGACCTTCGAATATGACGAGTTCGGTCACCTCGCGGCGATCACCGACCCGGCCGGGGGCACGCAGGCGATCGTGTGTGACCCGGCCGGGCTGCCGATCGCGGTCACCGACCCCGGCGGTGCGACGATCCGGTACGAACGCGACGCGCTCGGCCGGCTCATCGCGGTCGGCGACCCGACCGGTGCCATCGAGCGGTTCGGCTACACCCCGGACGGCCTGCCCGCCTGGCACCAGCACCCCGACGGCACGGTCGAGCAGTGGATCTACGACGGTGAGGGCAACAACCGGGTGCATTCCGGCCGCATCGGCGCGGTGACCCGTGCCGAGCCGACGCATTTCGACCTGCCCGCGACGCAGATCAACGCCGACGGCACCAAGGTCGAGTTCGCTTACGACCAGCAGCTGCGGCTCACCTCGGTGACCAACGAGGCGGGCCAGGTCTGGCGCTACGAGTACGACGCGGCGGGTAACCTCGCGTCGGAGACCGACTTCTGCGGTATCACTCTGCGCTACCGCTGTGACGCCGCAGGGCAGCTGAGTGAGGTCACGAACGGCGCGGGCGAGACCATCAGGTACTCCTACGACGCGCTCGGCAACGTCGCGGAGTCCGTCGCCGGTGGGGTGCGCACCCGCTACGCCTACGACGCGGCCGGATACCTACGGTCCGTGGACGACGGCACCACCCGGGTCGAGTACCAGCGCGACCTGGCGGGCCGCGTGCTCGCGGAGACGGTCAACGGCCGCACGGTGCGCTCGGAGTATGACGCGGCCGGCCGCCGGACCCGGCGGGTGGCCCCCGCGGGCGCGGAGACCACGTGGGAGTACGACGCCGCTGGCCTGCCCACAGCGGTCCACGCGGGCGAGCGCTCCCTCCGCTTCGAACACGACGCCGCGGGCCGGGAGACCCGCCGGGTGCTCGGTTCCGGCGCCGCCGTGACGCATTCGTGGACGCCGGACGGGCGGATCGCGACGCAGACCGTGCGCGGCGCGAAGGGCGACCTCCGGCAGGAGCGCACCTACCTCTACCGCGGGGACGGGCTGCCCATCCACGTGCACGACCGGCTCACCGGCCCGCGCGAATTCGGGGTCGACGAGCTCGGCCGGATCACCGACGTGTGGACCCCCCGGTGGACCGAGCGGTACGCCTACGACGAGGCGGGCCGGGTCGTCGCGGGGGAATGGCCGGCGCAGGGCGGCGCGGACACCCGGGGCGAGCGGACCCTGTCCGGGGCGATGGTCGCGTCGGCGGGCCGCGAGCGCTACACGCACGACGGCAATGGCAGGCTGGTCCGGCGCGAGCACGAGAACGGCATCGTCTGGCACTATCGCTGGGACGCCCACGACCGCCTCGTCGCGGTGCGCACCCCCGACCGCGACGAGTGGCGCTACACCTACGACCCACTCGGCCGCCGCGTCCGCAAGGAGCACCTGGCCCAGGACGGCAGCACCGTCCTGGGCCGCGTCGACTTCGTGTGGGATGACCAGACGGTCGTCGAGGAGACCCGCTCGGGCCCGGCGGGCACCGAGATCACGGTGTGGGATTACGAGCTCGACGGCGTCAGCCCGCTGCTGCAGCGACAGCGGGCGAACCGCGGCGGTCCGCAGTGGACGCAGGAGCGGTTCCACGCGGTCGTCGCCGACCCGTCGGGAGCGCCGGCTGAGCTGCTGGACGAGCACGGCGGGGTGGTGCCGCTCGCGCGGATGAGCCTGTTCGGCTTGACCGTGGGGGAGAACGAGACCGGGGCGGACATCCCGCTGCGGTACCCGGGGCAGTACTTCGATGCCGAAACCGGCATGCACTACAACTTCCACCGCTACTACGATCCGTCGCTCGGCCGCTATCTCAGCTCCGACCCGCTCGGTCTGCTCGGCGGACCGGACCCGCAGGGCTACGTCGGCAACCCGCTTGTCGAGATGGACCCGCTGGGCCTGTCCGGTTGCGGCCGCAGCGGCAGCAGCCGCCGCCGGCGCCGCAATACGAGCAGCAGCATAATGCCGTCCCTGATGCGGCGCCAGACGTCGCGGGGTGGCACCCTCTACGAGGAACGCCCGCCCGGCGGCCGGTACAGCGGATCGACCCGGCGGCACGCCGCGGGCTACGACAACCCGACGCACGAGCACAGCGCGATGCTGCCGTTGTGGCGGCGCGCGGCCGTGTCGCCCGAGCCGGCCGGATTGAGCCGGACCGAGCAGCGGGAATGGCTGATGGACTCGAACCGCCGGTTCCGCGCCACCACCCCTGGCGGCACCAGCACCGGGACCATCACCGGCCACTCGAACGGTGTGCTCGGCCACGCGCCGTCGGCGAGCACGCGTTGGAACACGGGCGGCATGAACGACACGCGGGCGTCGAACTTCGCGCACAACCGGGAAACGAGCACGTACCACGGCATCGAGGATCGCGGTCGCTCGGACGCCAGTGGCGCCAGCGAGCCGCGCTTCCGCAGCCCCGGGCCCAGCGCCGGCGGGCACCGCAGCTACTGGGACCGCGGCGACCCGGGTTTCCCCCGTCAGGGTGGTCCATGGTCGTCGTGGGACCGGGTACCGCCCGCGCCGTCTTCCCGACCGGCGCCGTCCGCGAGCTCGTCGTCGAGGTACTACCCGCCCACGTCGTACCGGCCGCCGCCCACCTACACCCCGCCGGCACCGGGCCCGATCCGGACCCAGCCGAGCCACAGCGGCGGGTACCAGCCGTATCAGACCGTGACGGTGACGCCCCGGTTCGGCCGCAGCAGCAGCTTCAGCGGCGGGAGCAGCGGAAACTACGGCGGCGGGTACTCCAGCAGCTCCAACGTGTTCGGACGGCGCTGGTAGCCGGAACGGCCGAGCACACGAACGAGGCGATCGCAATCGCGGCGGTCGCCTCGTTTCCTGGACCCGACACCCGGCCACATCGGGTCCAACCGGTCACTCTGAGCCCGCGTGCCACGCCACGTTCCGACGATCGCGGACAGCGGCGAGCTGTGATGCCCGAGCGGGTTCGTCAGGGCCGCCGGCCGGAGCGGAGCGGTAGGCCGGGCGCCCGGTGGCGTGCTTGCGTGCCGCTTTTGATCTCATAGGGGAAAGTTCGGCGGTGAACATCAGCTAAGCGTTGTCCTGTCCCGGGAGATGCTTGACCGTGTGGTGGTCCCACCTGATATTCGGCGTCCCGGGGGAAGTGTTGACTGACAATGGAAAGCAGTTCTGCGGATGCGTCGCGACGGCAGGTCCGGTCGCGGCTGCTCGCCTTGGGTAAAAAGCGATGACGCCGGGACGTCTTCCGCTCGATGAACAGCTTGCTGCGCTGAAGGCGGTGCTGTCCCGGAACGAGGTGTTGCTGGAAGTCCTGGACCGTACGGCGAAGATGGCGTTGCCCGGCTGGTATGTGACTTCGGGCTGCCTGATCCAGACGGTGTGGAATGTCGTCACCGGTCGGGAACCCGCTGGCGGGATCAAGGACTACGACGTCTTCTACTTCGATGATCGTGACCTTTCCTGGGAGGCGGAGGACGCGGTGATCAAGGCGGGATCGGCCGTGTTCGGTGAGGTGCCCGCCGAGGTCGAGATCCGCAATGAGGCTCGGGTTCACCTTTGGTATGAGCGGAGGTTCGGGGTTGCCTGTTCTCCGTTCGGCTCAGCGGAGGCGGCCATCGACGCCTTCGTGGCGACCACCTGCTGTCTGGGGGTGCGGTGGGAGCCGGATGGCCGGTGGCGGGTCTATGCCCCGCACGGGCTTTCCGACGTCTTCAATCTTGTCGTGCGGCCGAATCCGGTGCTCGCGTCTGAAGCGGTCTACACCGCCAAGACGGCCCGGTGGCGTTCGCGGTGGCCGGAGTTGACCGTGCTGGACTGGCCGTCGGGGGCGAGTCGCGGGCGATGAGGCCCGCGTGTGTCACGGCGCCAGGTGTACGCCGAGCCCCGCGCGGCCGGGTGCACGGTCCGGTTTGAGTTCGAGGTTTTCGTCGTAGTCGCCGTGATTCTGGTAGCGGAACGGGATGGGCGGAGTCGTGTCGAGTGACGCGAGGCGGGTGGTGAGTTCTGTTGAGTATTCGACGTATTCGGTTCCGGTCGCCCGGTCCGCTCCGTACACGACGAGCGGGGGAACCGCGGAAATCCCGGCGTACCAAAGGGTTCCATGGTGCAGCGGAAACAACAGCTCGCCGATGTCACCGTTGACGCCACGTGGTCCGAGGCTTGCCTCGCGGGCACCGACGCTCACCACGGCCATGGCGCGCCGGCCCGCGAGCTTGCCTTCGCCGTACCGGAGGGTCCGGCCGTCGTCGCCGGACACGCCGAAGGCGAAGCCTTTCACGAAGACGCGATCGAACCAGCCTTTGAGGATGGCGGGCGGGCCGGCCCACCACAGCGGGAACTGCAGGACCACGGTGTCGGCCCACTTGATCTTTTCCTGTTCGGCGCGGATGTCGTCGCTCAGTTCGCCGCACAGGTAGGCCTGCTCCGAGTCCGGGCCGACGAGCAGGCGTGCGGCCGGGTCGAGCCCGAAGTCCGCGCGGTCGACGACGGGATTCCAGTTCATGGCGTACAGATCCGATTCGCGGTGTTCGTGCCCGAGTTCGTCGAGCGCGCGTATTCCGGCGTCCCGCAGGGACGCGTTCAGGGAGCGCCGTTCGGGGTGGGCGAAGATCCAGAGCACCTTCATGCCCCGAGGATGCTCGCGGCCCGCGGCGGCGACGAGTGGCCTGATGGCCAAGATGTGTGAGGATCGAGCCATGGCACATCGGGTGGCGGTGTTCGTCCGGCCCGGACTGTTGCCGATCGAGCTGGGCATCGTGCACCGGTTGTTCGGTCAAGCCACCTCGGCCGCCGGGAGCCCGCTCTACGACGTGCGCACCTGCGTGCTCGAGCCCGGGGCGACGCGGACCGACGCGGATTTCACCGTCGTGGTCGAGCACGGTCCCGAACTTCTCGCCTGGGCGGACACCGTGGTCGTGCTGTCGTCGGACAAGGACTACGGACCGCAGAGCGGAGGCGGCCTGCCGAGGCACCTCGCGGGGGCGTTCGCCCGTATCCGGCCCGGCGCCCGGATCGCGTCGATCTGTACGGGGGTCTTCCTGCTCGCGGCCGCCGGTCTGCTCGACGGCCGCCGCGCGACGACGCATTGGCAGTCGGCCGCGGACCTGAGCGCGCTCTACCCGGCGATCGAGGTGGACCCGAACGTGCTCTACACCGACGAGGGCGACGTGCTGACCTCGGCGGGGGTCGCGGCCGGAATCGATCTGTGCCTGCACATGATCCGATGCGACCACGGCGCGGCGGTGGCCAACGAGGTGGCCCGTGGCACGGTCGTCGCGCCGCACCGCGAAGGCGGTCAGGCGCAGTTCATCCCGCGGCCCGTGCCCGAACCCCGGTTGTCGTCCACCGCCGCGGCCCGCTCGTGGGCGCTGGCCCATCTCGACCGTCCGTTGACACTGCGGGAACTCGCGTCGTGCGAGTCGATGAGTGTGCGCACGTTCACTCGCCGTTTTCGGGAGGAAAGCGGGTTGTCTCCGTTGCGGTGGCTTACGTGGCAGCGGATAGGGCGGGCCCGGCAGCTGCTGGAGGAAACCGAGCTGGCGGTGGACCGTGTCGCGGAGGCCGCGGGCTTCGGCACGGCGGCATCGCTGCGGCGCCATTTCCAGGCCGTGCTCGGTGTCTCACCGGCCGCGTATCGTCGCACTTTCCGCGGTGAGTGAGGGTATGCGCTGCGCGACATTCCCGGTCCCCGCTTCACGGCCAGTAAAGTGGTGACGTAGCGGGATACACCGGCGCGTCGCGTGCCGGGTATGAGACATGATCGCGTCGGTGGCCGCCGGCCGAGGGGCGCGATGGCAAGACCGGGGACGACTCGGTGGGCCCGGTCCTGGAAGAAACCCACGGTGCTGCCGATGTCCTTGCTAGCGCTCGACTCGCCACAGCTGCTCGGCCGGGAGGGGCCTGCCCAGGTGGTAGCCCTGGGCCTGGTCGCAGCCGAGTTGACGCAGCAGCTCCAGCTGGGTCTCGTTTTCCACGCCTTCGGCGACCACCGTGAGGTCCACCGCGTGGGCCATCGCGATGATGCTGGTCACGATCGCGACGGCGTCGGCGGAGGTGCCGAGTCCGGTGACGAACGACCGGTCGATCTTGAGCGTGTCCAGGGTGAGCCGCTGCAACTGCGCCAGCGACGAATATCCGGTGCCGAAATCGTCGATCGCGAGCCGCACGCCCAGTCCGCGAAGGGCGGCCAGTGTCTTGTCGGCGGCCTGGGAGTCGCGCATCAGCGCGCTTTCGGTGATCTCGAGGCACAGCGACTTGGGCGGCAGGCCCGTCTCGTCGAGCGCTTCTTCCACGGCTGCGACGAATCCCGGGTCGTCGAGCTGCCGGGTCGACAGGTTGATCTTGAGGTCGACCTCGATCCCGGTGGCCCGCCGCGCCGCCAGCTCGCGAGTGGTCTCGCGCAGCACGTACGCGCCCAGGAGATTGATCAGGTCGCTCTCCTCGGCCAGCGGGATGAACTCGGTCGGCGAGACCGGTCCGTTCTCCGGGTGGGTCCACCGCAGCAGGCCCTCCACCGCGACCGTGCGGTTGGAACGGAGGTCGACCACCGGCTGGTAGGCGGCCCACAGCTTGCCGCGGCGCACGGCGTCGCGCAGATCCTGTTCCAGGCCGAGCCGCCGCTGAACCCGCTCGCGCAGTTGCACGTCGAAGAACTCGAAACGCCCCCGCCCGAGCGTTTTCGCCTGATACATCGCGACATCCGCGTCACGCACGAGGTCGTCCGCCGTGCGCCGGTCGTCGGCGCCGGCGACCACGATGCCGATGCTGGCGTCGAGGTGCAGGCGGCGGCCGTCGAGCGAGATCGGCCGGGTAAGCGCCTCGCGCAGGTGCTCGGTCAGCGCCTTGACCGACAGTTCGCCGGGCATCCCGAAGGCGAGTACGACGAACTCGTCGCCGCCGAGCCTGCCCACCAGATCCGAACCACGCACGGCGCGGCGCAACCGTTCGCCGGCGATGCGCAGCACCCGGTCGCCGACGGTGTGCCCGAGCGAGTCGTTGATCAGCTTGAACTTGTCCAGGTCGATGAACAGCACCGCGACCGTCGACTCGCCCAGCGTCGCGGCGAGCCGGTCGAGCACCAGCGTCCGGTTGGCCAGCCCGGTGAGCGGGTCGTGGGTGGCCTCGTGCTCCAGGCGCTCGCCGATCGCGCGGCGCTCGGTGATGTCGCTGAAGGACAGCACGAACGAGCTGGCCTTCAGATCGTCCGGCCGCATCGGCCGGCACGAAACCGAAAGCCACACGGTGCGCCCATCGCGCCGCAGCACCTGCAACACCCGGTTCAGCTGGGCGACACCGCTGCGACGGACCTGCGCCGAAGGAAGCTGCGACGGCGCAAGGCGGTTTCCCGCCTCGTCGTAAAGGGGCCATTCGCGGGGCGCCGAGCCCTTCATCGCGGTCTCGGGCACGCCGAGCAGGCGTTCGGCCGCCGGGTTCGCCGAGACGACCTGCCCCTCCGGTCCGATCACCAGCACGCCCTCGTCCAGTGCGGCGACGACCGTGCGGTACTGCCGTTCCGCCCGGCGGCGGGCGGTTTCGTCGGCGCAGACCAGCACATGGCCGTCGTGCATTTCCGCCGCCGAGACGCGGACTTCGAGGGCGGACCCGTCGGCCGCGAGGTGGATCACTTCGACGACGCCACCGCGGTCGATCACCTCGCGCGGGTCGAGCGCGGCGCCGACCAGCTCGCCGACCCGGCGCCCCTGCGCGGCCGCCGAAGACAGCCCGTAGATGGTCTCCGCGGCCGGGTTCCAACTGGTCACGCGGCCTTCCGCGTCGGTGGCGATGATCGCGTCGCTGACATGCTCGACCAGCGCGGCCTGATAGCGCAGCGACTCCTGTGCGGCCTTCTGTCCGCTCAGGTCGCGCAGGATCACCTGGTAGGCGGGGCGGCCCTCCCAGGTCGTCCGCACCGAGAGGACCTCCATGGGCATCCTGCGGCCCCCGGCGAAGGCCAACACCGCCTCGGCGGGTTCGGTGCTGGCGCCCGGTTCGGTCAGCGACGCGATCCGGCCCAGCATCTCCGGGATCGACTCGTCGGCAACGAAGTCGGTGATCGGTTTGCCCAGCAGGTCGGTGCTGCTGGCGCCGCCCGCGAAGCGGACCAGCATCGGGTTGGCATAGACGAGCACGCCGTCCTGGTGCACGCCGACGAGGTCGGGGCTCAGCTCCACCAGCAGCCGGTACCGATCGGCGAGATCGGCGAGCTCTCGTCGCTCATCGTGTCGATCGGTCACGTCCGTGGCTATACCCAGCAATCCGCCGTGCGTCTTCCTCGCCCGGAACCGGATCCACCGGGTCTGCTCCGGCAGGCGGTAGGGCTGTTCCAAATCGAGATCCTGCCAGATCTCCGCGGTCCGTGCGGCCGTGGCGAGCGGTTCTATCAGTTCGCTCAGTATCGCGTGGACCCGCTCCTCAGGCACACCGAGCAGGGCGGCCAGTCCGTCTTGCCAGGTGAGGCGGTCATCGGCGAAATCGATCGACCAGATGACCGCACGGTCGGCGGCCAACGCCAGGTCCATCACCTGGTCGTGGTCCGCCGGCGCGGGACGGTTGGCGTTTGCCTCCATGGTTCGTCCGATCCGCCGAGGGTTTGGCTATCGCTGATTACACCATCCAGCGTTACCGCTGTAGAGCAAATGCACCCAACCTGACCGCGTCGCGGTGGTGCGCGGTACGCACCGCGCATCACCTGTCGTTTGACCCGGTAGATCCGTTCGGCCTCGAATGGATCATAGAGCGCACAGTTCGGAAGGGGCGAGTGTAATGGGCTCGCTGGAAATGGCAATCTGTGGAATCGGCGCGGTGACCGGCTACGGCTGGGGCCGCGAAAAATTCTGGGAGGGTCTCACTTCGGGTAAGCACGCGGCTACGCTCGAAGGAGGTTACGGCCGCGACGGCGACGAAACGGCCTGGGTCATCCGGGTTCCGGAGGGCGGGATGCCCGACGACGGGGCCAGCAGGTTTGCCAGGGCGATGCGTGCGGCCGCGCGCGAGGCGGTCGAGGACGCCCGGGAACGGGGCTGGGAGCCCGGACCTCGGGTCGGCGTGGTGCACGCCGAAGTGCTCCGTGACACCGACATGTGGCAGGACTTCTACCGTAACAACCGGTATGTCCAGGGACGCGAATATCTGTCCATGATGCCCTCGACACCGCCCGCGATGTTCATGCGGGAGTTCGGTTTCCACGGTCCTTCGATGAGCGTGGGTGCGATGTGCGCCTCCGGCAACGCGGGCCTGCTCACCGCGAAGGCCTGGCTCGACGCGGGGATCGTCGACGACGTGATCTTCGTGGCCACCGATCTGTCGGCGAATCCGCAGAACGTGTGGCACCTTGCCCGGCTGCGGGTGGTGATCGCCGACGCCGAACCGCTCGACGCCTGCCGGCCGTTCCAGGAGGGCAGCCGTGGCTTCACGATGGCCGAAGCGTCGGTCGCGTTCGTGTTGTCGAACCGACGGTCGCGGGCCTACGCGCACACGCTGGGCGGCGCGATGACGCACGACGCCCACCACGTGATCTCCATCGATCCCGGGCTGGAGCAGCTCAGGGCCTGTTATCGCGCGGCGCTGGACAATGCCGGGGTATCGGCATCGGACATCCGGTACCTCAACGCGCACGGCCCTGGCACGAAGCAGTGCGACACCGCGGAATCGACCATGCTGGAGGAGATGTTCGGCGCGGAAACCGGCATCTACTCGGTCAAGCCGCTGGTCGGGCACTGTCAGGGCGCGGCGGCCGCGGTGGAGGTGGCCGCGGCGGCGATGGCCTACGAACACGGCTACCTGCCCGCCCCGCCGCAGGTAGCGCCCGGACATCCGCAGCTGATCACCGGCCGAACCCCGATCACCGGCGGCCTGACCCTGAAGTCCTCCTTGGGCATGGGTGGTCACAACACCGCCGTCGTGCTGTCCCCGCCTCGGTAGGAGGCCGAGCGACGGACCGAACGATCAGGTGAAACCCGGTAATCAGGCATCAGGAGAGCAGAGACCGCAAAGGCCACTTCGGCGGTGAAACTTCGCCGGCGAGGTGCCCTTCGCGCGTGCGCGGAGGGCGCTGACGGAAGATGGGGTGGAACCAAAGCCGGGCGTTGGAGGAAGAGTGGCCGTACCCACGCGGGAGACGACCAAGCTCAAAGCGTGGTTGCTGGAAGGCGAGCACAAGCGGGCACAGCAACTCAGCGGAAGCACCCGGGAGCAGGCCAGGGAGCGTGACCACCCCTGGTGGAAGGTCATGTGCCTGACCGGTGTCGACTACTTCTCCACCCTCGGTTACCAGCCGGGCATCGCCGCGCTCGCCGCCGGCCTGCTGTCCCCGATCGCCACCGTCGTGCTGGTCGTGCTGACCCTGTGCGGCGCACTGCCGATCTACCGCCGGGTGGCCGCGGAAAGCCCGCACGGCCAGGGTTCGCTGGCCATGCTGGAGCGGCTGTTGTCCCGTTGGAAGGGCAAGCTGCTCGTGCTGGTGCTGCTCGGGTTCGCGGCCACCGACTTCGTCATCACGATCACGCTCTCCGCCGCCGACGCCGCGGCGCACGCGGTGGAGAACCCCTACCTGCCGAGTTTCCTGCACGGCCAGAACATGCTGATCACGATGTTGCTGGTCGCCCTGCTCGGCGTGGTGTTCCTCAAGGGCTTCGCCGAGGCGATCGGCGTCGCGGTCGTGCTGACCGGTGTCTATCTGGCGCTGAACGTGGTCGTGGTCGTGGACGCGTTGATCCATGTGCTCCGCAGCCCGCAACTGGTGGTCGACTGGCAGAATCTGCTGACGGTGCAGCACGGCAGCGTGTGGGCCATGATCGGGGTCTCGCTGATCGTCTTCCCCAAGCTGGCGCTGGGTCTGTCCGGTTTCGAGACCGGTGTGTCGGTGATGCCCCTCGTGCGGGGCCGCCAAGGTGACGAGCCGGCCCAGCCGCAGGGGCGCATCCGCAACACCCGCCGGTTGCTCACCACCGCCGCACTGATCATGAGCACCTTCCTGATCACCAGCAGCTTCGTCACGACCGTGCTGATCCCGCAGGCGGAGTTCCAGGCGGGCGGACCGGCCAACGGGCGCGCGCTGGCCTACCTCGCGCACAACTATCTCGGGGGCGCTTTCGGCACGGTCTACGACGTCAGCACGATCGCGATCCTGTGGTTCGCCGGCGCGTCGGCCATGGCGGGCCTGCTCAGCCTGGTGCCGCGCTACCTGCCGCGCTACGGGATGGCGCCGAGTTGGGCCGCGGCCACTCGCCCGCTGGTGATCGTGATCTCGGTGATCGCGTTCGTCATCACCTGGCTGTTCGACGCGAGCGTGGACGCGCAGGGCGGCGCGTATGCCACCGGTGTGCTCGTGCTGATCTCGTCGGCGGCGCTGGCGGTGACGCTGTCGGCGTTCCGGAAGGGGCACCGGATCGCCTTCGTCGCCTACCTCCTGATCACCCTGGTCTTCGTCTACACGACCATCGCGAACATCTTCGAACGTCCGGACGGCGTGAAGATCGCCGCCTTCTTCATTTTCGCGATCATCGCGGTGTCCTTCGTTTCACGCGCTTCGCGCTCGCTGGAGTTGCGCGTCGAGCGGGTCGAGTTCGACGCGGCGGCCAAGCGGTTGCTGGCCAAGGCGGTGCGAGAGGGGCACATCCGGATCATCGCGAACGAGCCCGACGCCCGGGACGAAAACGAATACCGGGAGAAGGAAAAGGAAGCGCGCGAGGACAACCACATTCCCCACGACTCGTCGTTGATCTTCCTCGAGGTGACCATCACCGACGCGTCGGAATTCGAATCGACGCTGACCGTGCACGGGCAGAAGCGGTCCGGCTATCGGGTCCTGCGGGTGAAGAGCCCGTCCATCGCCAACGCGATCGCCGCGATCCTGCTGGCCATCCGCGACGAAACGGGGCTGCTGCCGCACATCTACTTCGCCTGGACCGAAGGCAACCCGTTCAAGTTCCTGCTGCGCTACATCTTCTCCGGTGACGGCGACATCGCGCCGGTGACCCGGGAGATCCTGCGCCGCGCCGAGCCCGAGCCGCCCCAGCGGCCGATGGTCCACGTGGGCTGATCGCCCGCCGGTCGCGAAGTTCTGAAATATCCGCTGGTCCGGCCGGTTTCGAGTGGGTTGCCGGTGGGTGAAAGGCGGCCTTGATTTATCGATGCCCGCTGACCATGATCGGTCCATGACCCAGCGCACGACACCACCGTTCCGCGCCGATCACGTGGGCAGCCTGCTCCGGCCCGCCAGACTCCACGAGGCCCGGGAGTCCTTCGCCGGCGGGGCGATCAGCGCGGCGGAGCTGCGCGCGGTCGAGGACGAGGCGATCCGGGGCGCCGTCGAGCTGCAGCGCTCGGCAGGCCTGTCCTCGGCCACCGACGGCGAGTTCCGCCGGGGCTCGTGGCACATGGACTTCATCTACCGGTTGCGCGGGATCACGAAGAGTACGGAATCCCTGCACGTC
>Ga0310811_10003815_pt1 | contig 18994 bp, 18 predicted proteins | sample YCmetagenome_FD_207642 | JGI IMG/M metagenome (GOLD analysis project Ga0310811, IMG submission 207642) | Soil microbial communities from experimental microcosm in Duke University, North Carolina, United States - YC | ecosystem: Engineered > Artificial ecosystem > Soil microcosm > Unclassified ...
TTGAATCAAAATGTCGTTGAGGCTTTTTTTCAAGTCAATCGCCTACGATTTCTTTTTCACCTCTACCAATTGGCATTTGACATTGCTCGTCCCTCCATTGATCACCATGTGTGTTTCTGCAGGGCTCCAAAATGTAGCGCCTGATTTGAATTTCTTGGTAGAGACTTTCCCGTCGGGTGTGGTGATTGTAATGCTTGCATCGGTGAGAAGCACAGTGAGGTGCGCGGGGTGACTGTGTTTTCCAGCACCGCATACATCTTTTCCGGGTGTGCTTTCAAACTCATACACCTTCACATTGTCGTTGTCCAAAACGACTTTCCCGTCGGACGATTGAGCATATAAAAACTGGCCGATAACAAAAAAACAAAAGGTTAGAGTGATTTTCATACAACTTAGGTTTGACAGACAAGATAATACAAATCAGTTTGGAAGTCAAAATCAAGGTGAAACCCTTAGAAAACCACTCTACTTCTGCCTTAATTTGGTAATTTTGCGCTAGAAACTCGAACCACTCATGTACGGAGGCGGAAATACCTTTGAAGGAATAAAGACGGACAGCATTGCCCAGGAAGACCCTCGGTTGCTCGCCACATTTGAAGCGCGGATTGCCCGCGGCGAAAAAATCGAGCCTACCGACTGGATGCCGCAGCTCTACCGCAAACAACTCATACGGATGATTGAACAGCATGCGCACAGTGAGATCATTGGGGCCTTGCCGGAAGGAACGTGGATTACCCGTGCGCCTGGATTTAAACGCAAAATGTCACTGATGGCCAAGGTGCAAGATGAAGTTGGTCATGCACAATTGTTGTACAGTGCTGCCGAAACCCTAGGTAAGCCGCGCGAGCAAATGATAGATGACTTGATCAACGGCAAATCAAAATATTCGAACATCTTCAATTACCCCACTTTCACATGGGCTGATTGCTGTTTTATTTCTTGGTTAGTTGATGCAGGTGCGATCGTCAATCAATTGGCCAATGCGAAAGGCAGCTATGGACCTTATTGCCGCGCGCTTGATCGTATTTGTGCGGAGGAGTCCTTTCACCTGAAATACGGACACCATTGTGTAATTTATTTGGCGAGCGGCACGCAAAAGCAACGTGACATGTTTCAAGAAGCGATCAACCGCTGGTGGCCACCGATGATGCATTTCTTTGGGCCGAGTGATAAAATATCTGCGCACACCGAGATCCTGATGCGCTGGAAAGTAAAAATGGGCACCAACGACGACATGCGAAATCAATTCCTCGATATGTACGTGCCAAAGATCTGGGAGCTGGGTTTTACAATTCCTGATCCCTTGTTGAAGAAAAACACGGGTACTGGAAAGTGGGATTATACTGAACCCGATTGGGAAGAATTCAAGCGCGTCATCAATGGCGATGGCCCGTGCAACAAAGAGCGTTTGGAAGTACGTAGAGTAGCTGAAGAGCGCGGGCGCTGGGTGCGTGAAGCGCTGAAGGCACCGAATGCGGAGTACGTCATGCCACTAGCCTAATTCCCCCAATAAGGCCCCGTCAGCAGTTGTATTTCTTTCCAGATGGCACGCAATGCATCGGTTGGCGAGTCGTAAAGGCTCTTCAAGTACTTGAGTGAACTACTGTCCTCGGGGAGCTCGTCGCGAAACCACTTAAGGACGTCGTCGGCCAACAGCATCAGCTCGTTACCGTAGTATTTTGGATAATACTTGGAAAGCCAATCGGTGGCAAGAAGAAGATCAAAGTATTTCATCTATTAACTATCAGTTTAGACCCAACAAAGTAACCTGCTCTTTTGTTCTTATTCTTAGGAAATTGAAACGTGGACTGCTCTCTATTCTAACGGCAGTAATCTGATATATTTGCATTTCCTTAATTAAAAAAATTGAAATCACTCGATCCGCGTGTCACACGCCTCCCGCAAGTTGGGGAGGTGGAAGCCAAAAGGCCATTGGACCAATTCGGTACTTTCGAAGTTTTTGTACAGCCCAAGGAAGGAAAACCTTTTCAACATGAAGGTTGTGTGCATTCGCCGAATTTGGAGATGGCGTATGTACTGGCGAAAGAAACCTTTACAAGACGGTTTACATGCACCTCTGTCTACGTCGTGGATACACGTGACGTATTTGTTTCACCAACGACGGAGGGGAATCAAAGTGCTTACGAGTTGATCCAGGCAAATTCTACACCCTCACAAAAAAAACGCGCTTTCGAAATCTATCAATTGGCCAAACGAGGAAAGCAACACCTGAATGCGGGTAGCGTAGAAGCGAGCTCTCCCGAAGAAGCGATGGTGATGGCCAAGGATCTATTTGGGGCGGGAAAAACTGTGTATAACGTGTGGGCAATTGAAAAAAACAAAATCAGGTTCACCTCGGAGGAAGAACAAGACTTATGGACAACTCTTCCTGAAAAAAAATTCCGCGACGCGTCGGATTACAAAGGCGGTGACAAATTGAAAGATTTTTTAGAGAGACAGAAGAATTAAACGAATTGAAATCAAAAGCGAAAATTCAAGGCAATCGGCCATAGGCCAAAAGCTAATTCACTATGAACAACGAAGCACTTAAGGAACTTCTTTATAAAATCGCTGACGATCTTCTCATTTTAGGCCATAGAAATAGCGAGTGGACAGGGTTTGGCCCACTGCTCGAAGAAGACATCGCCTTCTCTTCGATGGCTCAAGACAAAGTAGGGCAAAGCTATGTCGTATATCAAATGCTGAATATGCTTGGCGAACAATCGCCCGACGTGGTGGCGTTTACGCGCAATGCAAACCAATTTCACAACTGCCAATTGGTGGAGTTGCCAAATCAAGAGTATGACTTCAGTTTGATCCGTCATTTTTTGTTTGACACTGCCGATGCGTTGCGTTGGGAGATGCTGTCGCAGTCGTCTTATGAGCCCCTCGCGCAGCTCGCGAGGAAAATCAAAGGTGAGTTGCGGTATCATACTTTACACGCCAATACATGGGTCAAGCAATTGGGGTCGGCCACCGAAGAAAGCATTTCGCGACTTCAAAACTCATTGGTCGCGGCAATGTCTTATGCATTGGGTATGTTTGAAGAATCTCCTTTTGAAAAAGATATTATCACGTCAGGCATTTTCGCCGGTGAGCAGGAACTGAAAAAACGATGGCTCTCAAAGATCGAGGAAACTATAAATAAGACCCAATTGCAACTCCCCGATTTGAAAATCATCACTCCGATGTATGGCGGGCGAAACGGAAAGCATACCGCGCATCTTCAACCCTTGCTGGACGAGATGAGCGAAGTGTTCAGGATAGACCCAACGGCGCAGTGGTGAAATTGGATACTGAATGCTGGATACAAGATGCTTGATACCGGTTTGGATGCCGTATCTCAGTAAAAGAACCAAGTATCCATATCCGAATTGAATATCCAGGATCGAGAATCTAGTATGCCTATCAAAATCTCCGACTATACCTACCAACTCCCCGACGATCGGATCGCGCTACATCCGCTGGCTGAACGCGATCAATCCAAACTGTTGGTTTATCGACAAGGTAAAATATCGCACGCTGCTTTTTCGCAACTCGCGGATTATCTTCCAAACGAGGCTATACTCTTCTTCAACAACACGAAAGTTATTCCTGCACGTTTGTTCTTCAAGAAACAATCCGGCGCGGTGATCGAAGTGTTTTTGCTGAACCCTGTTTCGCCTTCACCCATAGTGGCACTGGCCATGGGTGCCAAAGAAAGATGTCGATGGCATTGTACGATTGGAAATTTGAAACGATGGAATGACGACCTTGACCTAAAATTTTCGAAAGACAACTTGCTATTGACGGCCAGATTGGTGGATCGAAAAAATGGAGTAGTAGAATTTTCATGGAATCTCCTCATTTCATTTTCCGAAGTCGTTCAAAAAGTAGGGGCCATTCCTCTTCCTCCGTATATTAAACGAAAAGCCCAGGCCGAAGACACTGACCGCTATCAGACGGTTTATTCAAAAGCAGACGGGGCTGTTGCCGCTCCTACTGCGGGCCTTCATTTTACAGAAAAGGTTTTTCAATCATTGCGCGAGAAGGATATTCATACCGAATATTTGACATTGCACGTAAGCGCGGGAACGTTTCAACCTGTGAAAGTCGAGAATGCCCAACTGCACACCATGCATTCGGAGCAGGTCATTGTGACTCGCCATAACATTGAGCAACTCCTTTTGCAAAAAGTAAAAATTGCCGTCGGCACAACCTCTCTACGTACCCTTGAAAGCATCTATTGGTACGGAAGGAAATTGCTTAGCGACCCGTCGTCTGAATTTGTCATCGATCAAAATGATGCCTACCGATTGTCACCCGTTGATAAGCTGGATGCGTTAAGTGCGATTCTTAAAAAAATGGATCGCGAAAAGATGGATCAAATCCTTGGCGAGACTTCGATTTACATTTTGCCGGGCTACGATTTCAAAATGATAGATGCTTTAATCACCAACTTCCATCAACCGGGGTCCACGCTTATTCTGCTCGTGGCAGCGTTTATTGGAGAAAATTGGAAGAGTGCTTATGCGGAGGCACTTGCCCGAGACTACCGCTTTTTAAGCTACGGCGACAGTTCTTTGCTCTTTAAGGAATAGTTGACCCGACGCGCGCTCTTATGGCCGACGATGTCATCCAAAGAACTTTCGAAAAAAGATTCGGCGGGTAGGTTATCTTTGTTATCCGCAAGCATGAAGGAATTTTTTACTACTAAGGTGAAATTGTCGCAGGCGATTCTGCTTGGATGCATCTTGTTTTCATGCACCTACAACGACATCGAGCCAAACAAAAACGTCTATGTGGTCGGATTTACTTATTCACTTGGCGGACAAAGTGCCGCCTATTGGAAGAACGGATTGCTCAAACAGTTATCCTCCGGATCGACGGCCACTGATATTGAGGTTTCGGGTGCTCATGTCTACATTCTTGGAAACAACACGACTAATGTAGTTTACTGGCAAGATACAACCGCGAACTTACTTCCGGTGGAACCATACACGGTCTCAGAGGCAGTGGCGATTGCCGTTTCTGGTTCAGATGTTTACCTGGCGGGCTATCAGGAAAACTTGATTACTGAGGCGAACCACATCTTGTACTGGAAAAACGGCGTGAAGACAATTCTGGCCAATTCGAATTACTATGCTTCGTTGACAGGAATTGCTGTTTCTGGATCAGACGTTCACACCTCAGGATATCTGATCGATGCGAATTGGAATGTGACCCCCGCCTACTGGAAAAATGGAGTTCAGACACTGTTGGCAGATCCCGGAAGTTACACCACCAACATCACACTGTCGGGCGCGGACGTATATGTCACAGGAGTCACCAGCAAACACATTTCATATTATTTCACCGGGTGTTACTGGAAGAACGGACAACTGATAACGCTAGAAACTCCCGACGGGTGGTCATCATCGGCCAATGCGCTTGTAGTCTTCGGAGCAGACGTATACATTGCCGGCACCATCCAGAACTACGTCAATAATACCAATAACTATGCGGTGGTGTATTGGAAAAACGGCGTGATGACACAACTGTCGGACGTAAGCAGAATAGCCAACGGTACGTCAATAGCGGTTGCGGGAAATGACGTGTACGTTGCTGGCTCGGTTTCCTCAGGATCAAATCTACAGGCTACGGTGTGGAAAAACGGCGTCGCCACGACTTTGGGATTAGGTCAGGCCGCCGCTATCGAAGTGAAATAATATAAGCTTCTTGTGGCTATACCAACTGCAGCCCCTTCTCGGCCATGATCAGCAGACGAATACCGAAACCGATGAGAAAAATCCCCACGACAATGTTCATGATCATCAAGAATCGATGAGTCACAAGTCTTCGAAGTTTGTCGGCAAGAAAGGCCTTTAGCAAGTCGGTGCCCAACACGGTGATGAGCAGGGCGGTGAAAAAAACAAAAAACTCAAACCCCGTAGAGTATCCAAAATCAATGGTGGCAATGCTTATTGTACCGATCCAGAAAATCAACACCATCGGGGTCACGCCATTGATGACAAAGCCTTTCAAAATGTATTTCAATGGCTTCGTTTCTGCTGCCGCGTGAAAGGAGACCATTTTGCTTCGTTTGGCTTTTACAAGGAGGTGATATAGTCCAAAGCCAATCAATATCGCTCCTCCCGCATAGGCCATGTTTTTCTTTGAGCCTGCGTCTTGTAAAAACTGGAACAATCCAAAATAGCAAATCGCCACATACAAAATATCACTGATCGAAACACCCAAGGCGACGAGAGCTCCATTTAGAAAACCTTTTTCAACACTGGTTTGAATAATGGTAAAAAAAACGGGGCCGACTAAAAAAGCAAGCACGATTCCTAATTGCACTCCTTTTAAAACAATCAGCATTCGGTCGAGTTAAGAATTTTTGACTAGTGTTGAGACTTACTTCCCCTGCACCGTTCGAGGCATCATGCCTGTATAAAACTCATCCAATCTTCTAGTTGCGCATTCTTCATGACGCGCGGAAATTTATTCTGCCCTCCCACTTTTCCCTTCGAGCTCAGATAATCATGAAATTTCTGTAACGGCAATACATCCACCAGTACCTCTTTCAATGCGGCGCTACGTTCTACGGCGTAGTCGTCATTGAGTACCTTTAGATGAGAGTCGATTTTTTCTCGCAATGCTTTGACGTCCACTTTGTCGTTAGTGCCAATGTACCAATGGTGGGCAAACAAGGAACCGTGAGGAATGCCTGCAACGGTAAATTCGGGGATCGAAATATTCAACTCATTCGAAGCGATCTCAATTGCTTTATTCATGTTATCGACAGACAAATGCTCTCCGCACAAGCTCAAAAAATGTTTTGTCCTACCCGTGATCACAATCTCCGATTCCTCGATCGACGCAAATTTGATGACGTCGCCAATGATATATCGCCAAGCTCCGGCACATGTCGACAAAAGAAGTGCATACTCTTTCCCTTCCTCCACTTGATCGATCAGCAACGTCTCGGCATCGGGTCTAATCTCCCCCGAGGGCAAGAAATTCTTGTCTTCGAAGGGTACAAATTCATAAAACAAACCATTGTTCAAAACCAGTCGCATGGTTTTTCTTTTGGGCAACGCCTGATAAGCAATAAATCCCTCCGATGCCAAGTACGTTTCAATGTAATAGATGGGTCGACCCAGTAGCTTCTCAAAACTTTTCCGGTACGGGTCCATCGACACGCCGCCATGCACATATACGCGCAGATTGGGCCAGATCTCATGGATATTCTTGACTTTGTGGTAAGCCAAAATCTTTTCGATCAAAATCTGAATCCACGCGGGCACGCCTACCACAATACCGATGTCCCAATCTTTCGCCTTCCGTACGATCTGGTTTAGTTTGGCATCCCAGTTGCGACTTTTTGCAATTTTTTTTCCCGGCTTGTAAAAGTGTTGAAACCAAAAAGGCAAACGTGCCGCTTGAATTCCACTCAGGTCACCTTCAAAAAAGCTTCCCTTTTTATTTAAGTGCGTGCTCCCGCCAATCATTAAAATGCCGGCTTCAAAAAAGGAAGAGGGCAAGTCATATTTCGATAAGGAAATGATTTGTCGAACGCTGGTGCGCTGAATCGCCTTGGTCATTTCCTTGGTCACGGGAATATGTTTCGAGGCCGACTCGGAGGTACCTGAGCTCAACGCAAAATATTTCATCTTTCCCGGCCAGCACACATTCTTGATCCCCTTCTGAGTCAGCTGCCACCAGTCGTTATAAATTTTGTTGTAGTCGTGAATGGGGACCGAGGTTTTAAACGCTTCGTAAAAAGCCTTTCCCCCTTTTCTGAATTGAGACAAAATGCTGTCGAAATCGTAGTACTTGCCAAATTCGGTTTGGCTTGCAGTGATCATCAATTCTTTAAGTTCCTCACGCTGTAAATCAAAGGGCGAAGAGTATTCCTGCTGAAGATTCTCACGAAGCTTGATCCCTTTTTTTAGCAGCGTGCCGATGATCGCCATAACGTTATCCTTGTTATAATTGTGGGCAATTTATACAATGGACATCAGAAATAATATCGAGTTTTTTCGAAAACAGTTCGCGGGCAAGGGTTGTAAGCTAGTGGCCGTCAGCAAGACACACCCCGTGGAAAAGGTGATGGAAGCATACGATGCAGGCCAGCGGATCTTCGGCGAAAATAAAGTGCAGGAAATGTGTGCCAAACAGCCGGCGCTTTCGTCAGATATTGAGTGGCATTTGATTGGGCATCTGCAAACCAACAAAGTAAAGCAAGTAACACCGTTTGTCTCGCTCATTCACTCCGTCGACAGTTTTAAGTTGTTGGAAGAAATCAACAAACAAGGGAAAAAAATTGGCCGAACCATTCCTTGCTTGCTTCAGGTCTTCATCGCCAATGAAGAAACCAAATTTGGTTTCGACGAACGAGAATTGATCGAGTTGATTGAGCTAAACGCGATCGCTCTTCTTGATTATGTCAACGTCGTGGGGCTTATGGGGATGGCCACATTTACCGAGGACAAAAATCAAGTCAGAAAAGAATTCAAGAGCTTGAAAAGCCTGTCAGACAAAATCAGGAAAATGAATTTACCATCGAACATTGAGATGAAAGAGCTATCGATGGGTATGAGCCAAGACTATGAAATCGCCATCGAAGAAGGCAGTACGTTGGTTAGAATAGGAACTGCCATCTTCGGTTCGAGGTGATCTTCCCTAGAGGCAACACTACGCTGCTTTGCGCACCCGTTCTAAATTCAACTCCTTTTGTTTATTGATTCGGATTATGCCTAATCCGTTGAGGAGCTTAATCACCAGGTAAGTCGGATCAATTTCGTGCCATCGGATTCCGCCAAAATTAGGGCGCGAACCATGCTTGTGGTGATTGTTGTGATAGCTTTCGCCCATCATCAAAAAATCAACGGGCAAGAAATTTCTGGACGTATCGCCTACTTCATAATTTCTGTAGCCATACTTATGCGCAAACCAATTGATGATGGCACCGTGAATGGGGCTTAACAAAAATTGGAAGGGCAATAGCAACCATAACCACCACACAGTTGCAAACTTCACATAGAACAAAACATACAATGAGCCCCAAAATAATCGAGAAGGCCATGAACGTGCAATTCTGTCGAATGCTTCCCAACGAGGTACGCCTTCAGTGAAACGTTTCTCTGCAATGAACTTTCCATTGGCAATATCTGAATAGATGGTCTTTGTCTTCCACATCATGTTCCAGATGGTCTCATCATATTTCGGAGAATGAGGGTCATTCTCGGTGTCGGCAAAGGCATGGTGCATGCGGTGCATTACACCATAGCCGAATGGACTGAGATAGTTTGATCCTTGAAATATCCAGGTGAGAACAAAAAACACCTTTTCGGTGAATTTATTCATGGTAAATGCGTGGTGCGAAGCGTAACGGTGCAGGAAAAATGTCTGAAAAAACAACGACAGGTACCAGTGCGCTACGAAAAAGATAAAAATAGCCTTCATGATTAAAGCCAGTTTAGGTTTTACAAGTTACTTGTTTGGACTTTTATGTAAGACAAAGTCTACCCAGCGGTTGTGACAGGTTTTAAAAGGTTTTTTACAATTTTTTTAGGGCCAATTTAGCCACCGTTTCACCAATGGCCAGGGACGACGTAGCAGCCGGTGAGGGCGCATTGCATACGTTGACTACGTATTTCTCCTCAAGAATAAGAAAGTCATCTACCAGGCCCCCATCTCGGCTACAGGCCTGCGCACGCACGCCAGCACCCCCTTCAGTCAGGTCATCTTCTTTAATTTCCGGGATCAGTTTTTGCAGGGCTTTGGCAAAGGCCGCCTTCGAGAAGGAGCGGTACATCTCGCCAAAGCCCGTTTTCCAGTACTTGGCGGCCACTTTTTGAAACCCAGGCCATAGCAGGGACTCCGTCAATTCAGAAAGGTTGATATCGGTTTTTTTGTAACCTTCGCGCTGAAAAGCCAACACTGCATTTGGCCCCGCCTCCACCCCACCTTTAGCCATACGGGTGAAATGCACGCCCAGAAAGGGAAAATTGGGATCAGGCACGGGGTAGATCAGATTTTTTACCAAGTACTCTTTTTCTTTCTTTAGCTTGTAATACTCGCCCCGAAAAGGGATGATTTTCACGTTCAGGTTCTTGACGGTGAGTCGCGCGATCTTGTCTGAATACAGACCCGCACAGTTGATAACCAACCTACTTTGATAGTTGGATTTGCTCGTGATTACCTCCAAGTGGTCTGACTGGCGAATATCTGTAACACGCTCACCAAGTTTAATCGTGCCTCCATTTCTTGCCAATAGCTCTCCATATTTCAGGGCCACTTTGGTGTAATCAACAATACCTGTTTGGGGCACGAAAAAACCTTCCAGTCCGGCGACATGAGGCTCGTGTTCCTTTAGCTGTTCCTTCGAAAGTTTCTTGAAGCCGGCCAATCCGTTTTGCTTTCCTCTCTCGAATAAATTTTGGAGTAAAGGCAGTTCTTTTTCTTCTGTGGCGACTACAATCTTGCCGCACAAGTCGTACGGTATCCCATTCTGCTGGCAGAATTCTAAAAGCAAATGATACCCGCGAATGCAGTTCGTGGCTTTTAAGCTACCTGGTTTGTAGTAAAGGCCTGAATGAATAACACCGCTGTTGTTCCCGGTTTGGTGTTGGGCCAATTCATTTTCCTTTTCGATCAAAAGAATTCGCCGCGCCGGATTTGTTTTTTGAATTTGCAGGGCGGTTGCCAAACCTACAATTCCACCGCCAATCACAGTTATGTCAAACATCTGTTAAAAGAATTAAGTCATTGACAAACCGTCAATGAATTGAGGTGCAAATCAACAAAAAAATGTTCACGCTTTGATAGGACGAATGCGAACATTCAATGTTTGTTCCACGATCACAAAGTGGTTGGGCGGAATCATCGTCCAGTTCGGGTCATCCGTTAGACGTTCAGAAACCACCAGTACGGCCTGGTCGTCATCTTCCGGCGCTTCCATGCGCGTCACGCCATCTTCCACGACGTAACGACTGCCCTCCGAGTGGTAAAGTGTAAGGGGCTCTTCTTTGCTGTCGGTACAATAACGCGTGCCTACCAGGAACAATCCGTTGGTCACCACCATATTGAGATATGCGGCTTCCGTAATTCCATGCTCTTTCATCAGTCTTTTCAATTCTCGAAATGTGATTTCAAACGAATCTACGATCGCCTCTGGGCTTACGCTCTTGTGGTTTTTGAACAACTCATTCAGCATGAAGGCAAAAATGTGCTGCGAATCGGTTTGGCCATTGATCCAGTTGTAGAGCTCATCAGTCAATGGATGCCTCAGGTGCCGTTTGATCTTCGTAAAATCCTCCACGCCACCGTTGTGTGCCATCAGCATGTTCTTAAATTGGAACGGATGACAATTGCTTTCACTTACATCACCCACACTGGCGGCCCTCACATGAGCGATCATGCAATCGGTTTTGATTTTTGGTGCCAGATTCCGCAAGTTCCGATTGCTCCAGGCCGGATTTACAGACACAAAGGTGATAGGTTCGTAGTTCACATCGGGCACGTACCACCCTACTCCAAAGCCATCGCCATTGAGGGGCTCTTCGATTTCCCGGGCATGAATGCTTTGGTTGACCAACGAGTTCTTCGGTTGGTATAAGAGTTTATCAATGATGATCGGGGTTCCTTTGTAAGCCATTAATCTGCACATAGACTTTGCATTTTGTTGAAATCGACCCACCTGCCATCACCACAAGGTGTGGTACATCCAGAAGAAGATTCGACGTGATATTTAAAAATAATGATTAACCTGTGAAAGATAACAAAAAGGGAGGCAAATGAACTGTAGGTCTACCATCATGGGGCGACAAAATCTTTGGGCGGATACGGATATTTAAGTAAGAAATTAGCTGAATTTTAATAGTTTTGGAATTCTGTCATTTCATACCTTTGGACACCTAAGAAACCTGTCGCGCATGAAGAAACTCGTCATTGTAGTTGCTTTGATTTTTTTAACCCCCGCTGTTTTTGGGCAAGCCCAAGATTTCCGAACGCACGGCCTTTTTATGTACAGCTTCACGCGCTTTGTGCAGTGGCCGCCAGAGGAAAGTACCGGCGACTTTGAAATTGCAGTATTGGGAGAATCCCCGATCGTAAACGAATTCAAAGCGATGGCGGAAAAGAAGAAGGCCGGCACCCGAACGATCAAAGTCAGCAAGATTGCGACGCTCGCAGAATACAAGAAATGCCACATTTTATACATTCCCTCCGACTGGACAGCAAAGTTTCAGGAAATCACCGCCAAAATAGGCGACTCTCCCGTCTTGCTGGTCACGGAGCAAGCGGCCGTAGCAAACAAAGGCTGCATCAACTTTGTCAGTAACAAAGAGGGCAAACTCGCCTTTGAAATGAATCAGGCACTCATGAGCAAGCACAAGCTCAGGGCTTCCGCAGAACTATCTCGCCTGGCGATTATCAATTGAAAGACTACTTATGGAAAAAAACAATTCACGGTTTAAAATTAGACTTACAATCGGCAATAAGATTTTTGGTGGCTTTACCATCCTGATTTTTTTGTTCGCTATCAATGCACTGATCATTTTTATTACTGTCAATACGATCAACAGACAAGTTTCGCTTTCGTCAGAGGTGGTAAACCCATCGAAGGATGCAGTCAATGAATTTGTGACCCTAGTACACCGCACACGGATGCTCACCACCAACTGGGTGTTTCTTCAGGCCAATGAGGACGATAAACAAGCCTTGCGCTACATCTATTCACATGAATACAAATCGTTGCGCGAACGCATCGAGAAACTGATGGTGAACTGGGATGCCGACAGCCTTTCATCGACGTTTAAAAAAGACAGTTCACAGAAAGTAATGATGCACAAAGTTTTCAGAAAGTATGATTCACTGAAGAAAAGTGCAGAAGACAATGTGATCAATGCCCTCAAGAGCTTTGACGATTATGAGGACGCCACGACGAAATTATTGGCGCAAGACTTCATCGATCAAATCGTAATACCGGAATCGAATAAGATCAACGCGATCCTTGCCTTTATCAAAAAGAAGCAAGAAGAGTTGGCCGAGAGTTCTACTGCTACCTTAGTTTCATCCACGGGGCGCTTGACGATCATTACCATAGCACTTGGGGCGATCATCATTGCGATCGGCTTCCTCAGCGCGTTCTTCCTAGTAAGGACAATTACCAAACCGATCAATTATATCAAAGACGTGGTAGTCAAACTTGGCCGAGGGGAGCTGGTAGATGACAAGAAGACCAAATTCTCGAATGATGAGATCGGTGAAATGGCAGTTGCCACTGATAGCTTAGTCAATGGGCTGAAAGCAACCACGGCTTTTGCAGAGAATATTGGTAACGGAAAGTACGATTCACAATTCACGCCGTTGAGTGACCATGATGTGTTGGGTAATGCACTTTTGAACATGCGGGGCAATCTTGCTCGGGTGGCGGAAGAAGATAAAAAACGCAACTGGACTACGGAAGGCTTAGCCAAATTTGGAGAGATACTCCGCAGCAACAACAGTGACATCGAGAAACTGACAGATGAAATCATTGGCAACCTTGTGAAATATTTGAAAGCAAATCAAGGAGCGCTTTACATCGTTGATGATACCAGTGACAACGAAGACAAGACGATGTCGATGGCATCTTGCTATGCTTGGGACAAAAAGAAATACATCAACCAAAAAGTACATTTAGGTGAAGGGTTAACGGGCCAAGCCTGGCAGGAAGGTGATGTGATTTACCTCACAGACATTCCAAACAATTTTATAAGGATCACCTCTGGCCTAGGCGATGCCAATCCAAATGCCGTGGTGATCGTGCCTCTGAAAGTGAACGAGCAAATATTTGGTGTGGTTGAAATTGCAACGTTTGGATCGTTCAAGGATTTTGAAATTGACTTCGTCAAAAGGATCGCGGAAAGTATTGCCTCGACCATCTCTTCGGTGAAAATCAATGCTCGTACGCAACGACTGCTCGGTGAGTCACAGCAAATGACTGAAGAGATGCGGGCACAGGAAGAAGAAATGCGCCAGAACATGGAAGAACTTCAGGCAACGCAGGAAGAAATGCAGCGGTCACAATTGGAGTCCACGGCAGCCATGGAGGTGATGAACAACAGTACTTGCATGATCGACTACGACGCAGAAGGAAACATCGTAACGGCAAACTCCAATTTCCTCAAACTTTTCGGCTATTCGATGGACGAAATCAAAGGTGAGCATCACAAGATTTTCCTTCACCGCGATGACCGCAGCACAGAAGCTTATAGAAAGTTTTGGAAAGAAATTTCTTCCGGCAAGTCGCAACGAGGTGAGTTTAAAATGCAGACCAAATTCGGAAAAGACGTATGGGTGTATGCCCAATATAGCCCCATTACCAATCGCGACGGAAATGTGGCCAAAGTAACCGAGATCATCTTTGACATCACGAAATACAAAAGCTGATCAAATCAAGACCAAACAAAAAAACCCTCCGCCTGAGGGTTTTTTTGTTACCTAAACCTAAACCTATGAGAGAATTACTCTTCTGGGTTTACCAACGTGGAAGTGGTCTATAGGTTGCAAGAATTTTCACCGAATGGCCGTTTTTCTCTGCTAACGGTTGCACTGGTCATTTTTTCAGCTTCGCAGAAAATTGTTTTTTGAATTTATCAACCTTAGGGCGTATCACATACTGACAATACCCCTGTTCAGGATTGAGTGCATAATAATTCTGGTGATAATCTTCTGCCGGGTAAAAATTGATGAGCGGGCTGATCTCAGTGACAATCGGATTCTTGTAGACGTGAGACGCCTCTAATTGCTTCTTGTATTGCTCTGCAGTTTTTTTCTGTTCGTCGTCGTTATAAAAAACGGCTGATCGATATTGTGTGCCTTCATCTGCACCCTGACGATTGAGCGTCGTAGGATCGTGCGTATTCCAAAACACTTCAAGCAAATCCTCAAAGGAAACTTTTTTTGGATCATACGTAATCTGAGTTACTTCCGCGTGCCCCGTCAAACCAGAGCACACTTCTCGGTAGGTTGGATTTTTTACTTTGCCTCCGGAGTAGCCGGAAACTACTTTGGTGACTCCGTTGACATTCAAAAAAACGGCTTCGGTGCACCAGAAGCACCCCGCGCCGAAAGTGGCCGTTTTCAATTCGCTTGATTCCATTGGTTTTTTGTTTTGGGCTAATGTTGACAATGCTACCACCGTCAAAATACCTGCCGCTACGATTTCTAAGTTTGTTTTCATAGTGCGTGTTGATAAGCCTAGGAACGCAAAAAAAGTTCTATTGATCGTGCTTTAAATGTCGGCCAGCAAACAAAACGGCTAATACTGCGAGTAAAAGGATTTCAGCTGCTGACCGAGGTTCGATTGCAAATTGCGTATCGCCTGATTGAAAATTTCCTGGTCGTTCGGATAGGTTTCTTTGCGTTGCACCCAACTGGCCGCGTTGCCTTGCAAAGCGCGGCTATCGCCTTGAAATGTGGCCCAGTCGTACGTCCAGTTGACGGGCCCATTTACGTTCAGATTTTGCAAAATGGAATTGTTGCCCGCATCGGTAATGGTTACAGTAGCGTACGCATCAGCGGTGATTGTTTTATGATAGTAAACGACATTAGCGGTGACCGTGCTTAGGATGTCCTGCATCTTGCCATCAGGGCCTTTTTGTTCGCCCGTTTTGATTTGTCGAGCAACGCTTTCCGTGCGGGTTGAGACAGTGGGGCGGTTTTGCTGAAAATTGTTAAAAATGACCCTCAAATATTGTTGTGGCCCCACGGTGTCTTTTTGTGCGATAGGTTTGATGGATAGGAACAGCCGATTCAAAGAGCTGATCGTAGGTTGAAAGCTGCCGTAATTAAACCGTGAACTGTTGATCTCCTCGAATGCCACGCGGATGGTCGCATTAAACTCGGCCTGGGTCATCATTTCTATCGACTCGCGATAGCCCTGCTTAAAATCATTGGCATCCTTAAAATCATAGTACGCTTGTTTATAGTCTGGCCGGGTTGCCTTCATCATGGAATTCACGCCTTCATTATAAGCTTCTTCCGCCGCCTTTTCTTTGGCAGATGCCAGTTCATTAAAGCGTGTTTGAGGGTTGGTGATGACCTTCATTGCCCCTAGCGACGTTTTGATCTGGTCGTTGATGAAATTGATTTTCTGATATCCGGCGACCGCATTGCGCCATTTCTTTGGGTCATCCGATTTAATTCCGTTTTGAATTCCCGTTTCGATATAATCGATGGCCAGCGGATAAGCCTGCGTCAGCACGGCGATTGCTTTTTTGTTTGTAGTGCTGCCCCGCAAGCGGTTTACCGACTCAATGACGGCATCGTAGTAGTCGCCTTGTTTCAGGGCAGCTTTGCCGGAAACGCAAGCCTCCATGCCATACAATGCAAAGAGCACAAAAAGGATTTTGGGGGCGGTCTTCATGGGGTAACTGGGGGCAAATTTGGTGCCTCAAGTTAAACATCGAATCCGAATGACAAAAAAGGGAACGATAGGTATTTGGACGGATGATCCGCGAAAATGGGCGTTTTCTAATTTGCTGCAAAAAGGTCAATCAAGACATCGTCAATCAGGTTGCGCCAATTGCCCCAACTGTGCCCTTCGTTGACTTCGCGGTAATGATATTCGCAACTGCTGGTTGCCAAGATTTCCTTCATTTTTCTGCTCTCCTTGCTCGTATCATTAATAACCCCGGACGTCATTGAAATCTTCATTTTGGGGTTTGATGGACCGGAGCAAAGCTGGTAGATCTGGGGCTTCGTCCAAAAAGCAGGTGATTGGATCACTGCAAGTCCAAAAACATCGGGCCGTGCAAATGCAAAATAAGTAGAGGTTAACGCCCCCATGGACGTGCCCATAATCGCTCGTTGAGTTGCATCGGGGGCGGCGGGGTATTTTTTTTCGATATGGGGGATTAATTCTTTCACGAAAAACTCCAGATAATTAGTGTTCATCGCAAGTTCCTGCATTCTCTTATTGTTCGATCGATTGATCGGTTCACGGTGGTCAACAAAAATGGCAGCAATGGGCTTGATCTTTTTTTCCGCAATTAAATTGTCCAAGACGGTGGCCATATTGCCAAGTTTGGGGTGAAGGTATTCGTATCCGTCCGTGACATAAACAACCGGAAGTTTTCCTAGTTTCTCATATCCGTTGGGCAGGTACACACTGTACATGACTTGGTACCCCAATATTTTGCTATGAATAAGTATGTCGTGTTTTATGGTGCCGTGCGGAACGGCGCTGTTTTCTTGCAGTTCCTGGCTTTCTTTCCACAGTGGCATCCGCAATTCTGAATTCGGGCTACCCCCTCCTACTCCGCTCCACTGCTGGTGCGCATTTTCCGGATCCAAAATTTGATTGCCATCCACGACGATTTTATAATCGAGTCTCGCGTCCTTGGGAAAGGATTTTTTTAGTATCCAAAGATGCGTGTTAGGTATCACCTTCCCGTTATTGTCAAATGTTTTGTCGTATCCCCATCCATTAAAATCGCCTGTCCACATCACCGACTTCGCCTCCCCTTGATAAAGAAAAGCAACGGAATCCTCAACGATGAGCGGGATTTGATTTTGCTCGCGAAGATTTGCCCACCATTTCTCGACGGCGTTGGCACGCAGCGCGGAGTCGGGATTGGAAGCCAATTGATAGATTTCTTTTAACGCATTTTGGTACGGAGAATAATCCTGCCCAACTGCTTTGATTGAGCCAACGAGACATATCAGAAAAAACAACCGCATAGAATTTACATTACCGGGAGGACCCAATGGGGTTCTTGACATCCCAGTGGAAATAGACTAGCATCTAAGTAAATATAAGAAATTTGCTGCGCGTTTTGCTGCTGAAATGCGCTACTCGTCTTCTTTTACACACAAGCAGAGCAAGGCAGCAACAATCATCAACACTCCACCGATCATTACAGCCGTTAGACGGTCATTGTTGAGCAGGTGGGCCATGATCCATCCAAAAAATAATGATGCAATAATTTCGGGAAGCACTATAAAGAAATTGAAGATGCCCATGTAGATACCCACTTTATTTTCGGGGAGGCATCCACTTAACATCGCGTACGGCATCGATAAAATGCTGGCCCAAGCTATTCCCACTCCTGTCATTGACAAGAAGAGTAAGTTCGCATTTGAAATAAACGCCACCGAAATCAAACCGAGTGCGCCCGCCGAAAGGCAAAGTGCATGAGCGATTTTCCTTCCTACTTTGTTGGCGATGATTGGAAGGATCAGCGCAAAAAGAAAAGTTACGACGTTGTAAAAAGAAAGCGTCAATCCTGCGAACTCCACTCCCTTTGTATATAACGGATCAGCCTCATTGGCCGCACCAAAAATATTTCTAGCCACTGCCGGCGAATAATAGAACCACATCAGAAACAATCCCGGCCATGTGAAAAATTGAATCAGGGCGAGTTTGCGCATGCGCTTCGGCATGTGTGTTATGGCATGGATAATTTCTCTGAAACCACCACCGAATCCCTTCTTGCCTTCCTTGACTTTTTCATTCGGTTGGATATCTACCGCAGGGTATTCTTTTGAAGTCAACACGGTGTAAAGGACGGAAGCAAGAAAGGCAAAAGCCCCAATATAAAAAGAATACTTCACCGAATCGGGAATCGTGCCGGACGCGGGCACGGCATTGTAACCAAACCAATTACGAAGCATCCAGGGGAGAGCAGAAGCAATACTCGCTCCCAATCCGATCATCAAACTTTGCATCGCAAAGCCAGAAGTCCTTTGGCTTTCATCCAGTTTATCCGTCACAAAAGCACGAAAGGGTTCCATGGAAATATTAATGGATGTATCCATAATCCAAAGGAGACCAGCCGCCATCCACAGCACCGATGAGTTTGGCATCCAAATCAGGGCTATGGTGCTTAGGATCGCTCCGACCATAAAATAAGGACGTCGCCTTCCAAAAACGGGATGCCACGTGTGATCACTCAGGTACCCTACAATCGGCTGAACCAGCAAACCCGTTAGTGGCGCAGCCAAGAAAAGCAATGGAATATCTTCCGCGCTCGCATGGAGG
>Ga0310811_10003816_pt1 | contig 18989 bp, 16 predicted proteins | sample YCmetagenome_FD_207642 | JGI IMG/M metagenome (GOLD analysis project Ga0310811, IMG submission 207642) | Soil microbial communities from experimental microcosm in Duke University, North Carolina, United States - YC | ecosystem: Engineered > Artificial ecosystem > Soil microcosm > Unclassified ...
TGCTCGACGGGGTGAACAACCCGCAGAACGTCGGGATGATCATCCGGACGGCCACCGCCGCGGGCCTGGCGGGCGTGGTGCTCCCCCGGGTCGGGTCCCCGGACATCGACCCGCTGGTCATCAAGGCCTCCGCCGGGGTGGCGTTCCATGCTTCGGTCATCCGCTGCCGCACGGCCACGGAGGCCGTCGAGGAACTCCGCTCCGTCGGCTTCCGGGTCTACGGCCTGTCCGGCGGAGCGCGGACCACGCTCTACCAGGAGCGGCTGCCGGACCGGGCGGCCTTCGTGCTCGGCAACGAGACGGCGGGCATCGCCGAGGAGACCGCGCAGTGGGTCGACCGGTGGCTGTCGATCCCGATGGCCGGCGGCGTCGAGTCGCTGAACGTCGCCACTGCCGCCGCCGTCGTGTCCTTCGACCTGGTCCGGCGCGCCCAGCCGTCAAGTCCCCGGCCCGACCGGGAAGCGGGCAAGCCAGCAAGCGGAACAGCGCGTTCAGGCGCTCGCCGTTAGGTCGAGGACAACGCGGAACCGGGCCTCACCTGACATCATGCGCGCGTAGGCCTGCGGCGCCTCGGTCCACGGCAGGACCTCGTTCATCGAGCGGATGTCGTGCATCAGGCAGTAGGCGAGGTTGTCCTCGTTGTCGATCGCCGACCCGGTGAGGCTGCCGGTGATCGACCGGGTGCCGAAGATCAAATCGGTCGTCCCTACCGACATGGGGTCCGGCGCCGCGCCGACGACGATGAGGCGACCGTTCGGGGCTAGCCCGGTGACCAGCGGCGACATGGACGCCCCGCTTGCCGCCGTGGCGACGATCGCGGCGGCGCCGCCCAGTTCCTGCAGCGCCGCGCCGGGGTCCGCCACGGCACTGTCGACGTAGTAGTGCGCGCCCAGTTCCTTGGCCAGGACTTCCTTGGCTGTCCCCCGGGCGACCACGGCGACCCGCAAGCCGAAGTGCCGGGCGTACTGCACGGCGAGGTGACCGAGGCCACCGAGCCCCTGGACCGCGACGAGCGCGCCGGGCCGCGCGCCGGCCTGCAGCAGCGCGCGGAACGTGGTCAGCCCGGCGCACAGCAGCGGTGCCGCGTCCAGGGCGCTCAGCCCGTCCGGAATCCGCACTAGGCCGCTGGCCCTGGCGTATGCCACCTCGGCGTAGCCGCCGTCGACGGCGGTCCCCGTCTGGGGCTGGTCAAGGCAGTTGACGAAGTCGCCACGGCGGCAGGGCTGGCACTCGCCGCAGTGGCCACCGAGGAAGCCCACGCCGACCCGGTCTCCCACGTGCCAGGCCCGCACGCCAGCCCCGACCGCGTCGATCACCCCGACGATCTCGTGGCCGGGAACGATCGGCGCCGAGGGGTCGGCCCGCATGCCCTCGGCGGCGAGCACGTCCGTGTGGCACACCCCGCACGCCTCGACCCTGATCCGCACCATGCCCGGCTGCGGGTTGACTAGCTCGCGGTCCGCGAGGCGGAAGTCGTGCGCTCCGGTGACCTCGTACGCGCGGTATGTAGACATGTCGCTCTCCTATCGGGTCAGTCTCAAGGCGGAGGCCGCCGTCGCAACTCACTCTAATATGACTGGCCGTCTTAATATGACCGGTCGTCTCAGCATTACAAGATCTGCTTGGGAGCGCCTAGGATGACAAGACGACTGCCCATATTGATTGGTTGGTGAACGTATGGCCAGGCAAAGCATGCGCGAGGAGATCGTCGAGGCGGCCATGGCGGAGTTCCGTGCCCACGGGTTCAACGCCGCAGGCGTCAAGGACATCACCGACGCGGCCGGCGCCCCCAAGGGATCCTTCTACAACCACTTCGAGAGCAAGGAGGCGCTCGCCGTCGTCGCCCTGGAGCGCTACGGCGCCACCAGGCGCCTGCAGGACCTGGCCGACCAGCGGATCGAGCCGCTCAAGCGACTCCGCCGCCACTTTGAGTTCCTGCGCGATGAGATCGTCGGCTACGGCTACACGCAAGGCTGCCTGATCGGCAACTTCGGCAATGAGATCGTCGACCACAGCGTGGCGATCCGCGCCGGGGCGCAACAGGGCGTCGATGCCTGGCGCGCGGCCCTGGCCGGCGCCCTCGCCGACGCGGTCCAGGCCGGGGCCGTCGACCCCGGCCTGGAACCGCAGACCACGGCGCTGTTCATCCTCAGCGCGTGGCAGGGCGCCATCATCGCGGCCCGCACTGAGCGCTCGTCGGCCCCCTTCGACGCCTTTTTCACCATGATCTTCGGCAAGCTGCTCGCTGCGAGTCAAAATGACCGGTCATCTTAGAGCGGCCATTTTTTAAGGAATGAAGAGGATCTTCCCTGAGCGACCGGATCGCGCCGCGTGCGCCAGCGCCGCGCGGTACTCGGTGAGCGGGTACGTGGCCTCGACCGAGGCCCGCAGAGTTCCCTGGGCGACCAGTTCCGCTAGTTCGCCGTAAACCTGCTCGAGCCTCTCCCGCGGGGTATCCCTGATCCAGTTGAGGATGAAGTACCCGCGCAGCTGAATCCCCCGGAACAGCAGGTCAGGGAGCGGCACCACCGGCGCCTGGCCGGTAGCCGCAGAGTAGGCGACAACCGTGCCGCCCGCCTCCAGCGACTGGACCAGCGCCGCGATCTGGCCGGCGTCGCCGGTCCCGTCGAGGGCGAGCCGCAGCTGCGCGCCATCCAGGGCCTTGGCGATCCGGTCGCCAAGACCGTCACCGTCCACGACGACCTGATCGGCCCCGAAGGCCATGACCTGCTCCGCCGCGGCCTCGCGCCGGACGACCGCCAGGGTCCGGATTCCGGACCGCTTCGCCAGCGCGATGAGGTACTGCCCGACCGCCGAGTTGGCCATGTTGACGCCGATCCAGTCCCCGCGGCCCAGCTCGACGTACTCATTCAGCAGGGCGTAGGCCGTCGCCGGGTTGACCGGCAGCATCGCCAGCTGCTCGGCGTCGGCGCGCGCGGTCACCCGCACCACGTTCTTCGCGGGCACGACCACCTTGTCGGCCCACGTTCCCTGTACAAACGTGGGCAGCACGAGGACGCGCTCCCCGACCAGTTCCTGCCCGGCGGCGCCACCTGCGCGCACGACCCGGCCGACGCCTTCGGCGCCCAGCGACTGGGGCAGCTGGGGGTAGACCGCGAAGTACCCAGCGGCGAAGAGGAGGTCCGCGTTGTTTACCGGTGCTGCCTCCACCTCGACGAGGACGTCGTCGGGGCCGGGAGACAGATCCGGGTTTTCGCCGAGGGAGACCGCATCGCCAAGGTCACCGCCGACGGTGGTGAGGATGAGCTGACTCATGACACTGGCCGCCTTTCCAGGCATCCGGAAGTTGTAATGGTCTTTCCTTGTTTGACCATGTCGACATTCATATCAGCCGCCCCGGGGCACGTAAAGGGCTAATCTCAAAAGACCATGTCACGAAGAAGTCACGCTCATGACGAACCACGACACATCAGGTGAGGCAGTCCGGCGGGTCCCGGCGGACGCCGCCGCGATTGTGGATTTTCTCAACTCACGTCCCCACGCGACGCCAACCCTGCCCGACACTCTCGCCAGCCAGGAGGAAGCCGCGCGCGTCCTGCGTCCCTTCAGCCCGGACGGCGAGCCGATGCTGTCCGACGACGACCTGCGAGGGCTCAGGACGTTGCGCACGGACCTGATGGCGGTCGTCACGCCAGCTGATCCCGCCGCTGAACGCACGGCCTGGGAGCGCGTCAGCCAGCACTCGGCCGGGGCTACCTTCCGCTACGCGTTTCCCGGCTCGGCGGAGGTCCGCGTGGAACCTGCCGCCGGGCCCACGGTACCGGGCAGCATCATCAGGTCCGTGGCGGAACTGATCGCATCAGGGAACTGGTCGCGCATCAAGGCCTGCGCCAACGCGGCCTGTGCCCACGTGTTCTACGACACCACCCGCAGCCGCACCCAGCGGTGGGACTCCTACGAGGTATGCGGTAACCGCGTCAACGTCGCCGCCTACCGCACGCGACGCACCCGCCCCGGTCAGCCCGCCTAACCAGCGAGATGCCCCTATCATTGGGCGGGATCGCAGAAGGCGCTAGGGGAAGAGGATCAGTGGCAGAGACGCCGGACGGGGACTGGGTCGCCCGGTTCGCCGATGAGGTCATCGCGGCAGCCGATCGTTACCGGCCGGGGAAACCCATCGTCTGCGCGTCGGGCATCAGCCCGTCCGGGCCGATCCACCTGGGCAACCTGCGTGAGGTGCTGACCCCGCACCTGGTCGCCGACGAGATCCGGCGCCGCGGCGTGCCGTGCGAGCACATCATCTCCTGGGACGACTACGACCGCTTCAGGCGAGTTCCCGCGACCATCGACTCCTCCTGGTCCGAGCACGTCGGCAAGCCGCTGACCAGCGTGCCCGCGCCGCCGGGCAGCGAGCACGCGAGCTGGGCGGACCACTTCCGCGCGCCGTTGCTCAACGCCCTGGACGAACTCGGCGTCGAGTTCCGCGGCATCTCGCAGACCGCCATGTACACGTCGGGTGCGTACACCGACCAGGTCCTGCTGGCGATGCGGGAGCGGCGGCGCATCGACGCGATCCTGGCCGAGTACCGGACCAAGAAGAAGCCGGCCGCACCGGCCAAGGGCCTGTCCGCGGACGACGCCGCGATGAGCGCCCTGGCCATGGAAGGCTCCGGCGCGGCAGACGAAGACGACGGCGCCGGCGCGTCCGGCTACTACCCGTACAAGCCGTACTGCGACGTCTGCGACCGCGACCTGACCACGGTTACCAGCTACGACGACGCGACGACCGAGCTGTCGTACACCTGCGCCTGCGGGCACGCGGCCACGGTCAAGCTGAGCGAGCACCACCACGGCAAGCTGGTGTGGAAGGTCGACTGGCCGATGCGCTGGGCGTACGAGGGTGTCGCCTTCGAGCCGTCCGGCGTCGACCACTCCTCCCCTGGCTCCTCCTTCGTGGTGGGCGGCCGGCTCGTCGGGGACGTCTTCGGCGGGGTGCAGCCGATCGGGCCGATGTACGCGTTCGTCGGCATGCAGGGCATGGCCAAGATGAGCAGCTCCAAGGGCGGCGTGCCAACCCCCTCGGAGGCACTTGGCATCTTGGAGCCGCAGCTGCTGCGCTGGCTGTACGCCCGCAAGAAGCCGGCTCAGTCGATTACCGTCTCGCTCGGCCAGGAGCTGCAGCGGATGTACGACGAGTGGGACTCGCTCACCGGCAAGGTGGCCGCCGGCACCGCCGGCCCGGCCGAGGTCGCGGCGTACGGCCGGGCCACCCAGACGACCTCCGCGGGAACGCTTCCCGTGACGCCGGTGCGGCTGCCGTTCGGCACGCTGGCCTCGGTCTACGACGTGACGACGGGCCAGGGCGAGCAGCTGCTGCGGGTGCTGCGGGACGTGGCCCCCGACCAGCGGATCGAGTCGCTTGAGGTGCTGCGGCCCCGGCTGGACCGGGCCGCCCGGTGGGTCACCACCGAGCTGCCGCCGGAGTCACGGACCCAGGTGCGGGCCGCCCCGGACAGCGCGGCGCTCGCCGCGCTCGACGAGACCCAGCGCGCCTCCATCCAGCTGCTGCTCGACGGCCTCGACGACGACTGGTCCCTGGAAGGGCTGACCACGCTGGTCTACGGCGTGCCGAAGCGGCTGCTCGGGCTCCCCATGGACGTCAAGCCGACGCCGGAACTGCGCGCGGCGCAGCGGTCGTTCTTCGCGCTGCTTTACGAGCTGCTCGTCAGCCGGGACACGGGCCCCCGGCTGCCCACGCTGCTGCTGGCAATCGGCGCGGAAAAGGTGCGCGGCCTTCTCGCCCTGCCAGCGGCGTAATCAACGGCAGGCGGAAGGCGCGACGCAACAATCCGTTCGGGATGATGTTTCTATTTATTATTCAGAACGGGTTGTTGTTTCACCTGGTCGCGCCCCATTTTCTGCCTAGAGCGGGGCTACGAGGCCGGTCACGGGCGGGAAGCACCACGTAGTATGCGTGCATGGAGGACCTCTTCGCGGTTAAGGAATTGCAAATCCGTCAGCCTGCGAGGATGCTGCCCGGACGCGCGCGTTACGACATCTTCGACCCGGACAAGAGGTTGCTCGCCGTCGCCGCCGAGACCGAGCCCCGGTCGGCGCTGCACGTGATGGCCGACTTGGTCCCCCGCACGCGGCTCCTCACCGTGCGGTCCGCCGCCGACGAGCCGTTGCTCACGCTCGTGAAGCGCGACGCGGACTGGCTCACCGACGTGAAGGACCAGGACGGCCAGCTGATCGGCCGCATCCAGACCGGCGAGACGCGCCGCCACTACACGCTGCTCGACGAGGCCGACCAGGTCACCGGGCAGGCGGTCGGCGACCTGGCGGTGAAGCAGTTCTCGATCACCGGTCCGGAAGGCGAGCGGCTCGCCCGGCTGCGCAAGACGTGGGCAGGGCTCGGCAAGGAACTGCTGACTTCCTCCGACCACTACACGCTCACGTTCACCGGGCCGATGCAGTCGCGCACCCGGATGCTCGTCGTGATGGTGCCGATCGTCCTCGACATGTCCCGCCACGGCCCGTACTAGGCGACGAGGGTGCCCGCCCTAGGGCGAGGCCGACGCCGACGCCGCTGTCGCCTGCGAGGTCGCGGTGGCGTTCGCCGTGGGTGTTCCTTGCGAGGTTGACGACTGGGTCGGGGTTGCGCTCTGGGTCGGCGACGTGGTCGTGGTCGGCAGCGTGGCGGTCGGCGATGACGACGTCGTCTGCGTCGGCGTTGACGTGGCGGTCGTGGCCGATGTCGTGGGGCTTGCCGTCTGGGCCGGGGCGGTCGTCGGGGCGGTCTGCGTCGCCGGGTTGGAGGCCGGCTGCGCCGTCGCCTGAGTCGGCGTCGGCGTCGCTGTCGCCGACGGCGTGGCCTTGGTCGCCGGGGTCGCCGGGGCCTTCGTCGCGTTCCCGGCGAGCGAGGCGGTCGGGTTCACCTTGGGCGTGCCGCCGTTCGAGTGCGAGACGAGCACTACCGCGACCACCGCGATGATGACCGCGGCGACGGCCGCGAGGATCGGCCAGCGCCACCGGCGCAGCGGCGACGGCGGCCCGGGGTAAGGCGGCCCGCCGGTGCCGCCGGGGATGCCGCGTCCGGCAGTCGTCGCGGCCCCCGGCATGGAGACGACGGACGTCTGGGCTAGCGGGCTTTGGTCGATCGCCGTGGGCGGCACTGCCGCCGGGGCCGGAATCGACGGCGCCAGGGCGGTCGCCTCCCACCCGGCGGGCACGGGTGAGCCAAGGGCGGGCGACGTCGGCACCGGGGACGCCGGGCCGGGGCTCGGTTCCGGTTGCGGCGCGTCCGGTTCCTTGAGGGCCGGCGGCAGCGGGGTCGGCAGCGTCGGCGAGTACCGGTTCATCGTCTGGGTGATCGAGGCCGGCAGCCACTCTCCGCTGAGCACGCCCACGTCATCGCCGAGCAACTCGAGGATCTCGGCCGGCGTAGGACGCTCTGCGGGATCCTTGGCCAGGCACCGCTGGATCAGCGGGCTGAGCCTGGCGGGCACCGTCGTGAGGTCGGGAGCCTCGTTCACGACCCGGTACAGCAGGGCCGGCGTCGGGCCGCCGCCGAACGGGTTGTTTCCCGTCGCCGCGTACGCCAGGACGGCGCCCAGGCTGAACACGTCCGTCGGCGCGCCAACGTCGCGCAGTCCCCTGGCCTGCTCGGGCGACATGAACCCGGGCGACCCCATGACCATCCCCGTCGCCGTCATCATGGACCGCTCGAGTGCCAGGGAGATGCCGAAGTCGATCACCCGGGGGCCGTCCGTCGCGAGCAGCACGTTGGACGGCTTGAGGTCGCGGTGCACCAGGCCGACCCGGTGGATGGCCGCCAAGGCCTCGGCGAGGCCTCCCGCCAGGGCTATCACGGAGCTGACCGGCAGCGGGCCGTCTTCCTCGACCGCGTCGGTGAGCGAGGGACCTGGCACGTAGACCGTGGCCATCCAGGGCAGTTCCGTCTCGGCGTCGGCGTCAACGACCGCGGCGGTGTAGATGCCGCTGACGTTCTTCGCGGCGCTGATCTCGCTGGCGAACCGCGCGCGGAAGCCGCGCTCTTCCGCCAGTTCCGGGCGGATCAGCTTGATCGCGACGAGCCGCCCGCCCGGCGACTTCCCCAGGTAAACCTGGCCCATACCGCCAGCACCCAGGCGCCCAAGCAGCCGGTACGGTCCGACCGCCGACGGGTCTTCCGTCCGCAGGTCCGCGATCATCGCAGGTCCCCAGGTCCTGCGCACCACAAAACAGCTATATAGCGGGACATCCGCTCCCCACCCACCCCAAAAAAGCGTGACAGATGGCTACACAGTAAGCCGCGCCGAGATACCTGGCTAGGTCACGGTATTCCCACGAGCGTCGTTTACCATTTCGCTATAACGCGGCGGTGACCAGCGGTCCCACGAATCCCAAGGGAATCACTGGGGTGCTTTATGGTGAAATATGAACTCGTTCTGAATGATTGTTTAAATGTGAGCGGGAGTGTCCAGTGGGATTGCCGTGAACAGCTCTGGCTCCTCGGCCGGCATGAGGGCAGTAATGCTGTAGAGCCAGTCGACGAAGGAGTAGTCCTGCGGGTCGCGGGCGCGGAGGATCTCGTTGCGGCGCTCGCGCTTCACGCCGTCCTGGTGCCACAGGACGCCCCAGGCGCGGGACGTGGTGACCACGCGGCGGCAGTGTTCCGGGCGGACGGCCTGGTAGGCGGCCAGGGCGGCGTCCCAGTCGGTTCCGCCCGTGCTGTCAATACTGGCGGCCAGGTGCTCGGCGAGGACGTACCCGTCCTCGATCGCCATGATCGCGCCCTGGGCGATGTACTGCAGCGGCGGGTGCGCGGCGTCGCCGAGCAGCGCGACACGGCCGTAGACCCAGGTCATGATCGGGTCGCGGTCGAACATGCGCCACCAGCGGTCCCGCCACATGAGCGGCAGGCCCTTTTGCACGTTCTCTGTGGTGTGCGCGAAGGCCGCGTCGAGTTCGTCGGGGGTGCCCCAGTCCTCTTCGCCCGCCTTGGCCTTGGGCGACTCGAAGACGGCGACCTGGTTGAACATGTCGCCGCCGCGCAGCGGGTACTGCACGAAGTGGCAGCGCGGTCCGACGTAGACGACCACGTCGGTCGCGGAGATGTTGTTCTCGCGGACCTTCTCCATCGGGACCGCGCCCCGGTAGGCGACGTACGCGGAGTTGACCGGCTCGTCGCCCACCAGCTGCTTGCGGGCGGCCGAGTGCAGGCCGTCGGCCGCGATGACGAGCCGCGCATCGTGCGCTGTGCCGTCGGTTAGCCGGACGCGCGCGCCGCTGCTCGTGCTCTCGTAGTGCGTCACCTGCTGGCTGGTGCGGAGGTCCACGCCTGCGTTCTCGCAGGCCTTGAGGAACAGGCCGTGCAGGTCGGAGCGGTGGATCACCATGTACGGCGTGCCGTAGCGGCGCTCCATGTCCTTCAGGTCGAGGCTGGTCAGGACGGTGCCGTCGACGGCGTCCTTCATGATCATGGTGGCCGGCAGCACGCCGAGCGCCTTGGCTTCGTCAAGCAGGCCGTAGGAGTTCAGGATGCGGGTGCAGTTGGGGGCGATCTGCATGCCGGCGCCGACCTCGCCGAACTCCGGCGAGCGCTCGAGGACCTGGACCTTGAGGCCCTTGCGGGTCAGCGCGAACGCGGCGGACAGGCCGCCGATGCCGCCGCCGACGATGATGACGTCGGGCTGCGGCCCGCTCATGAGGCCACCTCGCTGGCGCTCGGAGTCCGCATTCGCGGACGCACAGTACTTACCGATCCGCTCGCAAGCTCGCTCATGAGGACACCTCGCTGGCGCTCGGAGTCCGCATTCGCGGACGCACAGTACTTACCGATCCGCTCGCAAGCTCGCTCATGGCGCGACTTCCTTCACGACCCGGTTGACCGTCTCGCCCAGGCCCTCGATGCGCGCGGTGACCGTCTCGCCGCCGACGAGGAAGCGCGGTGGCTTGCGGGCGTTGCCGACGCCGCCGGGGGTGCCGGTCGCGATGAGGTCGCCCGGGTTGAGCCGGGTGATCGTGGAGACGTACTCGACCAGCGCGACCGGGTCGAACAGCAGGTCGGCCGTGTTGTCGTCTTGCATGGTCGCGCCGTCGACGATCAGTTCAACGCGCAGCTCGGGCCGGGTGCCGCCGGGAAGCTCGTCCGGTGTGACCAGGTACGGGCCGACCGGGGTGGAGCCATACCAGATCTTGCCCTGCAGCCATTCCTTGGTGCGGAACTGCCAGTCGCGGGCGGACAGGTCGTTCAGCACCGTGAAGCCGGCGATCGCGTTCTCGGCGGCGGCTCCCTTAGCGCGGCGGACTTGCGTGCCGATGACGATCGCGAGTTCGGCTTCCCAGTCCCACTTGTCCGTCTCGGCGGGCTTGGCCAGGTCGTCGCGCGCGCCCAGCAGCGTGTCGGGGAACTTCGCGAACAGCGTGGGGTACTCCGGCAGGTCGCGGCCCATCTCCTGGATGTGGCTGCGGTAGTTCAGGCCGACGCACACGACCTTGGACGGGTTCGGGACCAGCGGCGCGAAGTCCGCGCCGGAGGCCGGGTAGGTCACCGCGCCCGGTGCCGCGGCGGATGCGGCGGCGGCGCGGTCCTGCCAGCCTTCGACGGCCAGGAACGCGCCGAGGTCAGTGGCGCCCAGGTCGATGAGCGCGTTGCCCTCGGCCTTGACCGCGCGCGTGGCGCCGGCGCTATCGCCTGGAGAGACGATTCCCTGCACGCCCCGGGGAACGCGGATGGTCGCGAGCTTCACTTGGCGGTGCCTTCCGTGCCCGTGCTTCCAAAAACGGTGCGGTTCAGCTTGAGGGCCTCGAAGACCGGGGCGTCGCTGAAGCGGAACAGGTCCAGGGCCTTGCTGTCTGAGTCGGTCGGGCCAGCCTCGGACTTGGCGGAGAACGGCTGCCAAGACGGGACGACGAACAGGTCGCCGCGGCTGACCGACCAGGTCTTGTCCCCCACGGTGACGGTGCCGGAGCCGTCGAAGACCGTGTAGACGCTCGACCCGGTCTCCCTGACCGGCGCGGTCTCGGCGTTCCGCGCGATGCGGTGGAACTCGACGCGGATCGTCGGGAGCACGTCCTGCCCCGTCGCCGGGTCGGTGTACCGGACCGCGGCGTGGCCTGGCTCGACGGTGGCTTTGTAGCCTTCCTTCTCGATCGCCAGCTGGTCCCCGAGGGCTCGGTCGGTCTGCTCCCAGCGGTAGGCGAGCAGCGGGCTGCCTGGCGTGCTGGGCTTGGCCGACGGGGCGAGCGGGGCGAGGCCCGGGTGGCCCCAGAGGCGCTCGGAGCGGGAGCGTTCCGGCGTGGTCTTTTCCGCCGCGCTGATCTCGTCGCGGCCAAACTCGAAGAACTGCGCCTCGGTGACGTACTGGAACGGGATGTCCAGGCCGTCGATCCAGGCCATGGGCGCGGCGGTCGCGTTGTGGTGCGCGTGCCAGTTCCACCCGGCCTGCGGCAGGAAGTCGCCGCGGCGCATCGCGACCGGGTCGCCGCCGACAACCGTCCAGACGCCCTCGCCCTCAAGCACGAAACGGAACGCGTGCTGGGTGTGCCGGTGCTCGGGCGCGTTCTCTCCCGGCATCAGGTACTGGATCGCCGCCCACAGCGTCGGGGTGGCGAACGGGCGGCCGTTCAGTCCCGGGTTGGCGAGGGCGATCGCGCGGCGCTCGCCGCCCCGCCCCACCGGGACGATCTCGCCGGCCTGCGCCGCGAGGGCGCGCAGGTTGTCCCAGCGCCACAGGTGCGGCAGCGCCTTCGACCGCGGGTGGAGCGGCATGAGGTCGCCGATCTCCGTCCACAGCGGGATCAGCAGTTCCTTCTCAAAGCCCCGGTACAAGTCTTCAAGCGCCGGCGTCACGGCCGGCTGGTTGTCCGCTGCCACTGCCTTCAGGTGCACCGGCGATTCGAAGTCAAGCGAGGTCGTCATGCCCTTAAGGGTGACCCGTGGCGCACGTTGCCTAACGAAAGATTCTGCTATCCAGAACAGCCACGGTGTCGCGGCCGGCGCCGCTCCTAGGGCGGGCCGCCCGGGCGGCGGGGCAGAACTAACGACTTGTCGCTGGCGAGCAGCGCTACCCAGCTTTGGGCGAGGACGTCGAGCGTGGACTCCAGGTCGGCGCTCCACTGGCCGGGCGTCCAGGTGCGCTCCACGTAGTCGAGCTGGGTCATCGCCAGGGTGGCGCGCAGCCGGCGGGTCTCTGGCGGGAAGCGGCCGGCCAGTTCCAGGCCCTCCAGCACGTCGCCGATCGCCTCGCCGAACCAGGCGTCGACCAGGACACGGATCTCCGGGTCGACGGCCGCGGCTTCGAACGCCGCCTTCGTGTGCGGGTGGATGGCGTCCCAGCTCTTGGAGGTTTCGCGGAGCCATTCCGCGATCTTCGCCGGGTCGCCCTCGGCGACGACGTTGACGAGGGTCCGCGCCGAGGAGCCGTGCTCCGCTGAGGCGGTCCGGCCCAGGAGGTCGTTGAGCTCGCCGATCAGTGCCTTCATGAGCTCGGCGCGCGACGGGAAGTACGCGTAGAACGTCACCCTTGTCGTGCCCGCGGCGGCGGCGATGTCGTCGATGGTGGTGCTGGCGTAGCCCTTCTTCTGGAAGAGGTCGAGCGCCGTCGAAAGCAGCAGGCGACGCGTCATCTCCTTCTGAGCTTTCCGCAGACCTGCCATGGCGTACATCCTAGGGCCTGACTGCGCGGATCGAATTCGTGGTGATCGAGGCAAGACGATGGACGGATGGCGTGGAACACGCGGTCGTTCTGGATGAATGGTTGGACGCGACTTGCGGGGAGTCACGGCATCCCGGTCGAGGGACTCCCGTTGCCGGATCTAGCCGGCGGCGTTCCTCGGCCGGAAGGCGGCGAAGGGGTTCGTCACCACGAGCTCGCGGGCGGCGAAGCGGTAGACGGTGGCCGGGCGGCCGCCGGTTGACGTGGGGCGGGAGATGTCGTTCGTCGGCTCGATGACGCCGCGCCTGGTCAGAATCCGCTGCAGGTTGGTGGCCGAGACCGGGTGCCCGAGCGCCGCCGCGTAGGTGTCGCGGAGCTGGGAGATCGTGAACGACTCCGGGGCCAGGGCGAAGCCGATGTTGGTGAAGGAGAGCTTGCCGCGCAGCCGCTCCCTGGCCGACCTGATGATCGAGCCGTGGTCGAAGGCGGTTTCCGGCAGGTCGTCCACGGGATGCCAGGCGGTATCCGCTGGCAGCTTCGGCTGGGCGTCCGGCGTGACCAGCGCCAGGTAGGCCGTCGCGAGGACGCGCCCGCGCGGGTCTCTTACCGGATCGGAGCGCGTCTCCAGCTGCTCAAGGTGGGCGATCTCGGGGATGTCTACCTTCGCGCCGAGGTGCCTGCTCGCGGACGCGCCCAGGCGCTCGTGGGGGGCGAGGAAGCCGCCAGGCAGCGCCCATTCCCCCTTGAACGGTGTTTCCCCGCGCCGCCAGAGCAGCACAGTCAGTCGCTTGTCCCGCACCTGGAACACGACCCCGAGGGCCTCATGGCGGAAGCAGTCGGCAGGCACACGCCCATCGTAGGGCCGCGACCACGTTCGCGGGATGACGCTTCGAAAGCCGGCCACAGGTTTTCGCCTAAGGGTTGTAAACCAGATGTTTTCGCCTTAGGGTCGGAAATATGACAGACACTGCAGCGACGGAGCCGTTTAACCCAGTCGATACCGAGTGGGCGACCCGCGTTCGACGGCTGGCCAACGAGCGCGACGCGGTGATCCTCGCGCACAACTACCAGCGGCCCGAGATCCAGGAGGTCGCCGACCACGTCGGCGACTCCCTCGCCCTCGCCCGGCTCGCGGCGGCGAGTTCCGCGTCGGTGATCGTGCTGTGCGGCGTTTACTTCATGGCCGAGACAGCGAAGATCCTCTCCCCCTCGCGGACCGTGCTGATCCCGGACGCGGGCGCCGGGTGCTCGCTCGCCGACAGCATCACCGCTTCGCAGTTGCGGGCGTGGAAGGCGGAGCACCCTGGCGCGGCCGTGGTCGCGTACGTGAACACGAGCGCCGAGGTCAAGGCGGAGTCGGACGTCTGCTGCACGTCGGCCAACGCGGCCGAGGTCGTGTCCGCGATCCCGGACGACCGGGAGGTGCTGTTCCTGCCTGACCAGTTCCTCGGGGCGCACGTGAAGCGGGTGACGGGCCGGTCGAACGTGCACGTCTGGGCCGGCGAGTGCCACGTGCACGCGGGCATCTCGCCGCAGGCGCTGCGCGACATGGCGGCCGCGCGGCCGGAGGCGGAGCTTTACGTGCACCCGGAGTGCGGGTGCGGTACTTCGGCCCTGTGGCAGACGGGGACCGGCGACCTGCCGATGTCGCGCACCCGCATCCTGTCCACCGGGGGGATGCTGACGGCCGCGCGGTCTACCTCGGCTTCCGCGGTGCTCGTCGCGACCGAGACCGGGATGCTGCACCAGCTCCGCAAGGCCAACCCGGCCGTGTCGTGGGAGCCGGTCAACCCGCACGCGACCTGCCACTACATGAAGATGATCACGGCGTCGGCGCTGGAGCAGTGCCTGGTCACCGGCCAGACAGAGGTCCACGTCGACGCGGCGGTCGCCGACCGGGCCAGGCGCGCGGTCGAGGCAATGATCGCGGTCGGCCCGGCGGCGCCGTCCACCGTCACGGCGGGCGCATGATGGAACCTAGGACAGGGCGGGAGGCGGATGTTGTCGTCGTCGGGTCAGGGGCGGCCGGGATATCCGTCGCGCTGACGGCGGCCGCGCGCGGACTGCGGGTTCTTGTCGTCACCAAGGATCTCGTCGGCGGGGCGACGCCGATGGCGCAAGGGGGCCTCGCGGCGGCACTCGGGGCGGGCGACACCCCGGCGGCGCACGTCGCCGACACCCTTGTGGCCGGCGCCGGGCTGTGCTCGCCGGACACCGTCACCGCACTCGCGGAAAGCGCGCCTGGGGCGATCGGGTGGCTGACCGGGCTCGGCGCGCGCCTTGAGACGCGGGACCTGCGACTGGAAGGCGGCCACAGCGCCCGCCGGATCGTCCACTCGGGCGACGACGCGACGGGGGCCGAGGTCCACCGGGCGCTACTGTCCGCGCTGCTCGCGAGCGACATCGAGATCGTTGACCGCACGGTCGCACTCGACCTGCTGCTGAGCGACACCGGAGCACCGGAGAGCTTTCGCACCAGATCGGGGGAAAGGGACGGGGCGGGGACCAGCGCGGGGGCGCGCGTTTCCGGCCGGGCGGCGGCTGCCAACGCCAGCCCGGCCGGCGCGCTCGGACGGGAACTGGTCCCCGCCCGCTTGACGGGGCTGCTCGCCGGGACGATCGGGGCGGACGGGCGGCTGACGCCCGGGGTGATCGCGGCGCGGGCCGTGGTGATCGCGGCCGGAGGGCTCGGGCAGGCGTTCGGCACGACGTCGAACCCGGCGGGTGCGACCGGGGACGGGATCGCGATCGCGGCCAGGGCCGGGGCGGTGATCAGGGACCTGGAGTTCATCCAGTTCCACCCGACGGTGCTGTGGCTGCCGGAGGCGAGCGGCCAGTGCCCGCTGATCACCGAGGCGCTGCGCGGAGCCGGCGCGGTGCTGCGCAACCTAGACGGAACGCCGCTGATGGCGGGGCATGACCCGCGCGGGGACCTGGCACCGCGCGACGTCGTCGCCGCCCGGATGGCGGAGGTCATCGCCGCGGGCGACGCCGGGCACGTGTGGCTCGACGCGACCGGCCTCGGGCGTGACCTGCTGGAGAACGGATTCCCGACAGTCACCGCCGCGTGCCGCAAGCACGGGATCGACCCGGTAACGGCGATGATCCCCGTCGCCCCCGGCGCGCACTACTCCTGCGGCGGCATCCGCGCCGACCTAGACGGCCGGACCACCATCCCAGGGCTGTACGCAGTCGGCGAGGCCGCCTCCACTGGGATCCAGGGAGCAAACCGGCTCGCCTCCAACTCAGTCACCGAGGCAATCATCGCTGGCCGCCGCACCGGCACAGCCCTCGCCGACGCCCTAGGGCACGCAAGGCAAGAAAGCCCAAGCCCTGAGGCGCACGCGGGCGGTTCGTTTCGGGCCTGGGGAGCGCACGGCCGGGAAGAGGCTGTCGCTAACCCGACTGAACATGGGGCTTCTGCTTCACATGGGGATCCTGCTGCGCTCAGTCGCGGTGTCGTGGGGCGGGGTGAACTGGCGCGGGCCATGTCGCGGTATGCGGGGGTCATGCGGGACGCCGATGGGCTTAACGAACTCCTCCAGGTCATCGCGGACGCCGGGGCTGTCTCGGGGGTGCTTGAGCTTGAGGCGGTTGAGGCGGCGAACCTGCGGACCGTGTCGCTGCTCATCGCGGCCGGGGCGCTGCGGCGGGCCGAGAGCCGCGGGTGCCATCGGCGGCGGGATGCGACCGAGACGGCCGCCGCCCCCTGGCACACGCTCGCCCGCTGGGACGGGCAGGAACTCGTGGTTACCGAGGAAGCGCTGTGACGACAGGCAGCGGCGCCAGGACGTGGTCGGCGGAGATCGAAGAGAACCCGGTGGAGATCAAGGAGGAACAGTGACTGCTGGGGCAGAAGTGACAGAGGACCGGCGCTTGCTGGGGCTGCGCGCGGAGACGCTTACCCAACTGGGAGCGGCCGGGCTGGATTTCGTGGACGTGGCGCGCGTGGTCCGGGCTGCGTTGGAGGAGGACTTCCGTTACGGGGCGGATGTGACCTCCGCGGCCACCGTGGCTGGCCGGACCGTGACCGCTGACGTTGTGGCGCGCGAGGCCGGGGTCCTCGCCGGCGGGCCGGTAGCGCTGGCGGTCTTCGACCTGCTCACGGATTACCTCGGCAGCGCTCGTATGTACACCGGCGGCATGGCGCGGGCTCCTATCCCAGACGAGACGGGCCAGGTCAGCGGCGAGGCCACGCCAGGAACGGACTGGGTCGCACCGGTCACCGCGACGGTGCTGGTTGCGGACGGGACGCGGGTCTCCGCTGGGGACGCGGTGCTGCGGGTGTCCGGGGATGCCGTCGCGGTGCTCGGGGCGGAGCGGACCATGCTCAACTTCCTCACGCACCTGTCGGGGATCGCCTCGGCCACCCGCGCCTGGGCGGATGCGGTGGCCGAGACCGGAGCGGTGGTCAGGGACACCCGCAAGACGCTGCCTGGGCTGCGGATTCTTGAGAAATACGCCGTGCGGTGCGGCGGCGGGGAAAACCACCGGATGGGACTCGGCGACGCGGCGCTGGTCAAGGACAACCACGTCGCGGCGGCGGGCGGCATCGGGGCGGCGGTGCGTGCGGTACGCGCGGCGGCGCGGCCGGGACTGGTGATCGAGGTCGAGTGCGACACCGTCGACCAAGTCCGCGAGGCCCTGGCGGCGGGGGCACGGTTCATCCTGCTCGACAACATGCCAGTGCCGGTCTTGCGCGAAGCCGTCGCAGTCGCCCGGGCCTACGACGGCGTGCGACTGGAAGCCAGCGGCGGGCTGCTGCTGTCCAACGCCCGCGAGGTCGCCGCCACCGGCGTGGACTACCTGGCCGTAGGCGGGCTGACCCATTCGTCGCGGGCACTCGACCTGGGACTCGACTACAGCGGCACGGCCGAACCGCACGGCCAGTGAACTGGCCTTGGGCATGATCGCGAAGGATTTACCGCTTATTCGAAGTAAAGCCTTCGCGAGGGGAAGTCCTTTACGTGTCGCGGAGGAAGGCGGAGTCGCGGAAATCCGCGGAGATGTCCGTGGCGGCGGAGATGAGGAGAGCGCCTAGCTTCTGCTCCTGGGACGGGTCGAAGCGGCCCTCGGGGATCGTTATGCACACGTCGCCGAATACGTCGCCCGCGGCGTCGAACAGGGGGACGCCGAAGCCGACCGCGCCCCTGGAGCGCTGGCCCTGGGAGTAGGCGTAGCCCCGGGCACGGATCCTGGCCGCCTCCGCTTCAAGGTCCTCGGGAGTGACCAGGGTCCGCTCGGTGAACCGCTCCAGGTCCCGCTGGTAGAGCGCCTGGCGTTCCTCCTCGGGCAGGAAAGCGAGGATCGCCAGGCCAGTAGCGCCCGAGTGGATGGTGTTCCACTGGTTGAGCCTTATCACCCAGCGCAGTGGATGCGGCGCGTCGATGATGTCGATCACGATCATCTGGCCGCGCTTGGCGCCGTACGCGGCGAGCAGCACGGTCTCGCCGCATGCGGCGGCCAGCTTCTCCAGGTGGGGCTTGGCGATCTTGACCGGTGACAGCCGATGGGAAAAAACCTGGCAGATCCGGAACAGCTCAAGGCCCGGGGTGTAGCGCCCGTCCGCGTTCTTGGTCACCAGGTCCCGTGATTCGAAAACCTGGAAGATCCGGTAGATCGTGCTAGGCGACGTGTTCATCTCACGCGCCACCTGACGGACGCCCCATGTGTCCGCCGTGTGGTCGGCCAGCCAGATCAGCACGTCAATCGCGCGCGCCGCAGGCTCTCGTTCGCCTGGCATCGTCTCCATCCTCATAACTTTCCCACGCACCCGATCCTCGCGAGGGCTTGACAAGCCGCGCTCTACGATCAAACATCATGTCATTCAACGATACACCCGTTTCGTTGAGAAAAACACATCGGCTTGCCTGACATAGACGGCCGCCCCTTGGCCTCCACCACCCCGGGCCGGGCCGTCACCAGCACCGCCCGCAGCCCGCGGGCGCGTGCCGCTACCCCCGCAGCCACCGTGCGGCCGTCCACGCTGACGCCGCACGGCGGGCATCGCCACTCAAGACGAAGGTGTAGACAGAGTGGGAACCACCTATCGCTCAGCCGGACGGGCCTGCGCCGCCATGGCCGCCGTCCTGCTCTCCGCCGCGGCCGTCGCGGCATGTTCCGCCGGGAGTTCCAGCTCTGGCGGTTCCGCCGGCGCCTCCTCCGCCGGGGCCACGGCTACCGTGGGCCCGCAGAACAGCAGCACGCCGACAGCCGGCGGGTCCTTCACGATGCTGGAAGAGACCGGCCTGACCGGCGCGTGGCCGACCGGGCTCGACCCGGCCACCGACGGCAACGGCTCCGCCAACCAGAGCTACCTCAACGCCATCTACGGCAACCTGTTCGAGCTCGGCGCGAACGGCCAGA
>Ga0310811_10003817_pt1 | contig 18987 bp, 11 predicted proteins | sample YCmetagenome_FD_207642 | JGI IMG/M metagenome (GOLD analysis project Ga0310811, IMG submission 207642) | Soil microbial communities from experimental microcosm in Duke University, North Carolina, United States - YC | ecosystem: Engineered > Artificial ecosystem > Soil microcosm > Unclassified ...
CACCGTGAGATCGGTGGCGCGTTGCGCTGCCAGAAAGTCGCGGACCTCGGGAATGGTCGGCATGAAGTTCGCGCAGCCGTGGCGGGTGACGACGATCGCGCCCGTGGCGTTGCCCAGGCGCGCGGCCTTTTCGGGCTCCCAGCCTTGCAGGATGCCGTAAATGAAGCCGCTCGCGAAGGCGTCGCCAGCGCCGAGCACGTTCATCACCGTGATCGTGAACGGGGGGATGTCCTGCGGCGCTGTTCCGGGCCGGAAGACGCGCGCGCCGTCGCCGCCGCGCTTGAGCACCAGCAGCTCGATGCCGGTGTCCAGCATCGTCGCGCACGCCTCGTCTGTGTGCGCCTGGTTCGTCGCCGCCCGCAGTTCCTCTTCGGTGCCGATTGCGATGTGCGAAAAGCGCGCGAGCGCTCGGAGGTTGGCGCCGAAGACGTCCTCGGACGGCCACAGGCCGGGACGGTAATCGACGTCCAGGATCACGCGGACGCCGGCCGCTCGCGCCTTCTCGGCCGCATACAGCGTCGCGGTGCGGCTCGGCTCTTCGGACAGCCCCGTACCCGTGAGAAAGATCAACCGGCTCTGAAAGGCGGCCGATGCCCGAACGTGGTCGATTGTCAGTCCGATGTCGGCGCAGTTGTCGCGATAGAACGTGAGCGGGAAGCGATCCGGGGGCTGGATCGTGAGCAGCGCCGCGCTCGTCCGCCGCTCGCGGAATCGCGGCACCGCCGAGACATCGACGCCCTCCTGCTGGAGGAAGTGCAGCACGAAATCGCCGACCTGATCGGTGCCCACACCCGTCAGCAGTCCGCTTCGCACGCCGAGACGCCGCGTGCCGACCGCAACGTTGGTCGGGCATCCGCCGACGTACGCGTCGAAGCTTTTCACGGACGTGATGGGCGCGCCCACTTCGTGCGCGTAGAGATCGATCGAACTGCGCCCCATGCACAGCAGATCGAGCGATGTCGTCGCCATGGAAGCCGAAGTGTATCAGCGTCGCGGAGCCGCCCGCTTATCGTCCGCGAGAAACGGTGCGCTTCGGCTGTTACACTTCGCGGATGGCGATCGAACCACTGCTCCTCAAGTCCCGGCGAATCGGCCCAGCGGAACCGGGTGTGCTCGTCGAGATCACGCCGCAACAGGCTGGCTGGGAGTACATCCATTTCACCGTCCGCCGCCTCGTCTCCGGTGCGACGTGGTACGGCAAGACGAAGGACGACGAGTGCTGCATTGTGCTGTTGAGCGGCACCTGCACGGTGACGTGGACCGGCCATGCGCCGGTAACGCTTGGACCCCGTGCGAGCGTGTTCGCGTCGTATCCGCACGCCGTGTATCTGCCGTCGGGGCAGAGCTTCTCCGTCGAGGCGAGCGAACCAACGGATCTCGCGGAGTGCCGCGCGCCTTCCGACAAGCCGCTCTCGCCGGTCCACGTGCGGCCGCAGGACTGCGGCTACGAGATCCGGGGCGGCGGGAATGCGACGCGACAGATCGTCGACATTCTTCCGCCCGCATTCCCCGCGGATCGTCTGCTCATCTGCGAAGTGTTCACGCCAAGCGGCAACTGGTCCAGCTATCCGCCCCACAAGCACGACGTCGACAATCCTCCGGCGGAGGTCGATCTCGAGGAGACGTACTACTACCGGATGAGCGATCCGCTCGGATACGGGTTCCAGCGGCTGTATTCGCTCGACGGGCACAGGGACGAAACCGTCCGCGTGGAGGACGGCGACCTCGTGCTGATCCGCGACGGCTATCACCCGTTCGTCACGGCGTACGGCTACGACGCGTATTACCTGAACGTGCTCGCCGGGACGCGCCGTTCGATGGCGGCGAGCGACGATCCGCGGTACGCCCATTTCCGGCAGTCCTGGCCGCCGCAGGACCCGAGGCTGCCTGTCGTGCCTCGGTGAATTGCAGATTGCAGATTGCAGATTGCGGGAATTGTGAATCTGCAATCTTCATTCTGAAATCTGCAATTCACCGTCACTTCAGCTCCACAGGCGCGCCGTCGGTCTTGACGGGCAGTGATCCCTTCCAGGTAAACGCCGACTTCGTGGGTACGTAGCGCTCGTTGAGCATGAAGATCATGGTGACGGACTTCATCGTCACCGAACCGGTTCCTGGCGCCGGCGCGGGATCGCCTTCGTGGGGCGGACGAGGATACGCGCGTACGCGTAGACCGACGATCTGTGCGGCCGTGGTTCCGTCGGGCAGCGGCGCACCGCCGCGGAAGCAGCCGCCGCGCGCAATCCGGAATTTCGCGTCGCCGCGATCCGTGGCGAACCACGCGACAGCGCCGTCCGGCCGCCGGACACCGATATCGAACGCGAGCGTGGCATCCGTCACGTCACCGCACGCTTCGGCGGTGGCGTAGCGCCGCGGGTCCGGGATCTTGCCGCTGCCCGGTTGTGCTGCCGGATCGATGCGTCCCTCGCGCTGCATCTCCTTGGACGTCGTCGCGTACATCCAGGGCTGCACGTCCATCACGTGTTCACGTGACGTGCCCGTCAGGTCGACCATGAACGGCGCAGGCGCGAACGTGATCGCCTCGTCCGGGCCATGGTCCGCGACCATGTTGTTCAGCGTCGCCACCCACAACACCGGATGCGTGCCGACCTTCGGCCCGGCGAATGGAATCCACTTGTGGCCTTCAGCCTGAATCTCGCCGACGTCCTTGCCCACCGGTAATCCGTAGACGAACTCGATGTCTGTCGTCCGTCCCCACGTGGCCATCAGGCGATCGGTGGGGGTGCCCCCATCCTCGTTGGTGAAGATGACGGTGTACTGGTACCGGTACTGCTGCCCCGTCTCGCCGCGGATGTTCCGTTCGGCATACATGACGAGCGGGAAGTCGGAGAACTTCTCGATCGTCCCAGGCCGCGCGCGGAGCCGCGGGGCGAACTGCAGCCAGTCGAATTCCGGCGCATCCCGCCCGTACGACGTGAACGCGACGTCGGTCACCGTCAACGCGCCTGCGTCGGGCGCCGAGCGGGTGTGATCGATCGCGATGGTCAGCGCGTGTTTGCCAGACGCGAGGCGCCCGAGCATCACGGGATACGCTGCGGGGTCTTCGCCGCGGACCAGCGCGAGGTGCTGCGAATACTCGCCGTCGACTCGCAGCTCGAGCAGCAGCGCTTCGCGATTGTCCGCTGCCCAGTCGCAGTGCGCGCAGCCGGCGGTGATCGTCGCGACGACTTCCGACGGCGCGTTGACGACGAATTCCCGGGTGAGCGGCGCGCCGGCGGCGGAAGACTGAAGAAGGAGGGCCGTGAGCAGGGCGATCATGCGGCGCGGAATATAGCATGATATGCACGGTATCGATGGCCATGACCCCACGACTGCGCGCCATGACCGACGCCGTCCGCGCGCTGTACGATCGCAACCGTCAGCGCGGGTTCGCCGAATGGTGCCGGCGCGAGTACGACTTCGTGTGTCCGTCGATGGGCACCTACCCGTTTCAGTGGTTCTGGGATTCGTGTTTTCACGCGGTCGCGCTGTCACACTTCGACGTCGAGCGATCGCGGATCGAGATGCGGAGCCTTCTCGCGAATCAGCAGCCCGATGGCTTCGTGGCGCACGTCACGTTCTGGCAGCGAGAGCGATTCGAGGAGCTGCTCTCGACCTATGCGATCGCGTATCGCACGCCGTACCTGAGCGACTGCATCCAGCCTCCGGTGCTCGCGGAGGCGGTCGCGGCTGGCGCGCAGGGCCCCGGCGGCGACGAGTACCTGCGCAAGATGCTTCCGAAAGTCCGCCGTTACTTCGACTGGCTTGATCTGATGCGGGATCCGGACCGCGATGGCCTGATGGCCACGCTGCAGCCGGACGAGTCGGGCCTCGATCACACGCCCAAGTACGACGGCTACCTGGGAGTGAGCGGCGCCGTCCTTGCCGATTACACCGCCGCGTGGGAGCGCGTCGCCGGACCGTACGCAACGGTCCAACGCGAGCACGCGCGCATGTTCGCGCTCGACCGGTTCGTGGACGAAGATGTCTTCGTCAACAGCATTTACGCCGAGAACCAGCGCGTACTTGGCGATCTGCTCGAGCGCATCGGCGACGAGGTCGGCGCGCACGAGATGCGCACGCGTGCGGCGCAGACGACGGCGGCGATCGTGAGGAAGTGCTTCGACGAGGAGACGGGACTCTTCTTCGATCTCGCCGGCGAAGGGGAGCGGATGCTGAAGGTGAACACGGTCAGTTGTCTCGTCCCCATCGTGCTGCAAGACCTCCCGAAGCCGCAGGTCGACGCGCTGATCCGCCACATCGAAGATCCGGCAGAATATGCCGCGCCGTATCCCGTTCCCAGCGTCGCCATGAACGAACCCTCGTATCTGACCCCGACGGCCGAAAACAAACTCGTCTGGCGCGGGCCGACGTGGATCAATGCGAACTGGTACATCGCCCGCGGACTTCGTCGCCATGGGCGGCCGGACCTCGCGACGCGCATCGAGGATCGCTCTGCGTCGCTCGTCGAGGGCGACGGATTTCGCGAGTACTACGATCCGCAGACGGGGCAGGGCTTCGGGGCGCGCGATTTCTCCTGGACGGCGCTCGCCCTCGATCTGCTCGCGACCCACGAGGCCCACGCCTGATGCGCACAAAAAAAGGGGACAACCGCCTTTTTTCGCAAAAAAAGGGGACAGCCGGGTCCGATCGGTCGGTGCGGCAGATTTTGCTGACTCTAGTCGCGTCTTTTTCGGCCGTCGCCCTCTCCTCACCGCAGCCGCGGTCCGCAAACAGCCAGTCCGTCACGGTCCATTACACGGCACAGGACCAGCAGCTGAAGCGCTACGTGTACGTGCCCGTCAACGTCCCGGCGGGTACGACCAGCCTGACCGTGAGTTACAAGTACGATCGCGGTGGCGGCGCCAACACCGTCGACCTCGGGTTGTACGAGCCGGGGCCGCTGACGCTCGGGACAACGTCGCTGCGCGGCTACAGCGGCGGCGCGCAGGATACGGTGACGGTCGGCGTCGATCACGCGTCGCCCGGCTACTGGCCAGGTCCGTTGCCGGCGGGCGAGTGGCACGTGCTGTTCGGCCTCTATCAGGTCGGGCCCAGCGGAGTCGACGTGACCCTGACGACGACCATTTCGAGCGAGCCTGTACGCGGCGCGACGCCGAAAATTCAGCCGCGGAACGCCGGTCCGATTCGGCGCGGACCCGCCTGGTACGGGGGCGCCATGCACACGCACACCACGTTCAGCGATGGCGTGCTCAGTCCCGCCGATCTCGTCGACAAGGCGCGCGGGGAGAAGCTGGATTTCGTCATCCTCACCGACCACAACAACACGGCGAACCAGCTCGTCGCGCTCGACCGGCCCGACCTGCTCGTCATCACGGGCGAGGAAGTGACCACGCCAGGCGGTCATTTCAACGTGTGGGGCCTCTCAGGCGAGCGGACGTATATCGACTTCCGGATCCAACCCGGAAATCCCGTTATCAATGACGTGATGCAGGGCGCGGCGAATCGCGGAGGGGTCATCTCGGTGAATCACGCCGTGACGGACTGTTTCGCGTGTACGTGGACGCACGACGTCCCACCGGCGGTGAACGCGTGGGAAATCTTCAACGGGACCGCTGAGGGGCGACGGCAGGCACTCGCGATGTGGGATTTGCTCCTGCGCGCCGGCCGACGCCTGACGGGTGTCGGCGAAAGCGACTGGCACCATGGGCCCGCGCCGATCGGCTCGCCGACGGCGCGCGTGTGGGCGCCGGAGCTCTCGACGCCGGCGATTTTGAAAGCCGTCAAGGAGGGCCACGTGATCGTCATGGCGACGACCGCTTTGCCGCCGCCGGACATCGTCGCGCGCGCCGGACGTGCGACCGCGCGGGTGGGAGACGATCTGGCGATTCACACAGGTGATTCGGTCTCGATCGACGTTACGCTGGATCCCGAGGCCTACGAGGGAGACCGCGTGGACCTGGTCTGGCGTGGCGAGAGCGTCGCGCACGCCACGATGTCGCCGGACGGCAAAGTGTCGTTTGTCCGCTATCCGCCGGAGCCGGGCTATTTCCGGGTGCAGATTGCTGGGGCCGACGGCGCGCCTCGCGCCATTGCCAACCCGATATACGTCACCATCCGCCCGTGACCAAGGGGATTTCCGCCATTTTTCGCAGGATATCGGGGCTGCTGGCTGGCTGTCCCCTTTTTTCGCAAAAAAAGGCGGTTGTCCCCTTTTTTTGCGAAAAAAGGCGGTTGTCCCCTTTTTTTGTGGGTGCTCTGGTACTCCTGGCCTGTGGCGGGGCCGGGACGGCGTTCGCGCAGGACGACCTCGTCACGCCGGTTCGCATCGGGCGGGCTGACGCGCCGATCAAGCTGACGCTCTGGGCGCAGCACGACTACTCGCATCTCGACGCGCGCCCGGAAGTCGCGTCGCTCTTCCACGACATCTTCGAGCAGTACGCCCGGACGCATCCGGACGTGCAGATCGCCGTCTCGGTCATGCCCGCGCTCGAGATGCACAAGGCCAAGCTGCTGCTGGCCGCCGCGGCGGGCCGCCTGCCCGACATCGCCTCGGTCGACAGCTTCTGGATGCCCCTCTTCCTCGAGCGCGGCGACGTCCAGCCGCTCGATCCGTACTGGCCCGCCGAGGACCGGGCGGACTTTCTCCCGTTCACGATCAGCACGCTCAGCGACCGTCAGGGCCACGTGTACGGGTTGTGGCACGGCACCGACTGCCGCGTCCTCTATTACAGGACGGATCTGGTCCCCACCGCTCCGAAGTCCTGGGACGAGCTGCTCGCGACGGCCAGTCGCATCTCGCGCGAGAAGCACATCGCGGGATACCTCTATAACGCCGGCCGATGGGAGGCGACGGTATTCGATCACCTGCCGATGTTCTGGGCGCAGGGCGGCAATCTGGTCGACGGCGACGGCCAGCCGATCTTCGGCCTGCCGCCGAACCGTGAGTACATGGTGAAGCTGATGCGGTTCCTGCGCGCCACGATCCAGACGGGCGCGTCGCCCTCATCGGTGCTGGCGAACAACGATTACCAGCAGCTGTCGTCGGCGGCCGTGTCCGGCGACGTCGCGATGTTCCTTGGCGGGAGCTGGCAGCTTCGCGAGCTCGAGTTCGCACTGCCCCCGCAGGAGTTCGCCAAATGGGCCATCGCGGACATTCCGGAAGCTGATCCGAATACGCATTCGACGGGCACCGGTGGGTGGGTGTGGGTGACCTTTACGCGCGATCCCGCGAAGCAGAAAGCCGCAACCGAATTCCTGCGCTTCGTCGAATCCCCCGAGAACGTCGCGCGCATCAGCATCCCGACCCGACAGCTTCCGGTTCGCAAGAGTGTCTACCGTGACTTTCCCGTGTTCCGCGACGACAAGTGGTATGCGCTGTTCGGGCGGATGCTGATCAACGGCCGCGCGCGCCCGGCCGTCCCGATCTATCCCGCCATCTCGGAACAACTGCAGCTCGCGATCGGCGCTGTGGTCTCCGGGGCGAAATCGCCCGAGGCTGCCGTGGACGATGCCTTCAAGGCGGTGCAGACCATCGCGCAACGACAGCGCCAGCGATCGGCGGGGGAGCGGCGGACGTTCGATCCATTGACGTGGGCGCCGCCCATCCTCGCCGCGCTCGTATGCATCTGGCTGTTGTGGGGGACGAGGCGCCCTACAAAGGAGCGCGCGACGCGTCCGCCGCAGCCCGCGCTCCCCGCCGGGTCCGCCGCACGCCCGGCGCGGAACGGCCGACAGGCGCTGTGGCTCGCACCGGCGCTCGTGCTCGTATCGGTGTTTCTCCTGTATCCCGTGCTGGATCTGTTCAGGCTCGCCGCAACCGACGCGCGTGCGTACGACAATCGGTACACCTACGGCATTCAGACGCTGGCGCGCCTGGCGGGCGACCCGGAATTCCATTCGATGCTGCTGGTGACGCTCACCTTCGTGATCGCCTCCGTCATCGTCCAATTGGGTGTCGGGCTGGGCATCGCGCTCCTGATCGATGCGGCGCGGCGCCGGCGCGCGAAGGGGACGGCCGTCGCGCGGGCGGCGATCGTCAGCGCGTGGGTCATCCCTGGCGTGCTCGTCGGCGTGCTGTGGCGCATCCTGCTCATGGAGAACCGCGCCGGCATCGCCAACTACGTGCTGTCGTTCGTACACATCGGCCCGCTGCCGTTCCTGTCGGCGGCCGGCGCGGCGCTCGTGTCGTTGATCGTGGCCAACGCGTGGCGCGGCTGCGCGTTCAGCATGATCCTCCAGTACGCCGGCCTGCAGCGGATTCCGCGCGAGCTGCACGAAGCGGCGGACCTGGAAGGCGCCGGCGTGTGGCAGCGGCTGCGCTCGATCGTCCTGCCTGAAATCGCACCCGTGCTCGCGCTGAATCTGGCGCTCATCACGATTGCCACGCTGAACACCTTCGACCTCGTGCTGCCGTTGACCGGGGGCGGCCCGGGCCGCGCGACCGAAGTCGTGTCGCTCTACATGTATCGCTCGGCGTTCTTCAGCCTCGAGTCGGGCCGCGCCGCCGCAGTGGCGGTCGTCATGCTCGTGGTCAACGTCGCGCTCGCGATCGCGGCCTTGAGACTGGTGCGCCGGAGGGCTGACGCATGACGCACGGACGCGGCGTCCGGATTGCCCTCACCGCCGTCCTGATCGGCGTTGCGATTGCGTTCCTGCTGCCGCAGGTCTGGCTGTTTGCGCTGTCGCTGAAATCAAAAGCGGGCGTCTACGCGTACCCGCCGCGTTTGCTTTCGCGCGACGAGTCCGGCGCGAACTATGCGTTCGTGCTGACGCAGACGCAGCTCCCCTGGTATCTCTGGAACAGCGTGGTGATCGCCCTGACGGCGACGATCGCGACGATGGCGATCGGGGCACCCGCGGCGTACGTGCTGTCGCGCGAACATTTTCGCCGGCGGGAGACGATTGCCACCGGTCTGCTGCTCGCGCAGATGGTCTCGCCGATCGTGCTGCTGGTGCCGCTCTACGGTCTCATCTCCCACATGCACCTGCTCGACACGCACAAGGGGCTGGTCCTCGTGTACGCCGCCGTACAGTTGCCGTTCACGATCGTCGTGCTGCGCAACTTCTTCGACGCGCTGCCGAGGTCGCTGTTCGAGGCCGCCGTCCTCGACGGCGCGACGCGCGGAACGATCTTCCGGCGGATCGCGCTGCCGCTGATCGGTCCCGGGCTCGCGTCGGTCGCGATCTTCAACCTGGCTTTCTACTGGGCCGAGTTCGGCCTCGCGCTCGTGCTGCTCGACTCGCAGCAGCGGTTCACGATTCCGATCGGCCTGTTCAGTTTTCAAAGCGGCTACGAAACCGAATGGCAGCTCGTCGCGGCAGCGAGCTTCATCGGCCTGCTGCCCGTCGTCGCCGCGTTTCTCGCGTTGCAGCGCTTCTTCGTTGCGGGCCTGACCTCCGGAGCCACCAAGGGATGACGACCACCGTACACGTGATTTCCCATACGCACTGGGATCGCGAGTGGTATCTCACGTTCGAGCAGTATCGCGCGCGCCTGATCGACCTCGTCGACGCCGTGCTCGATCGCATGGAGCGCGACGCGCGCTTCACCTTCTTCCACCTCGACGGCCAGAGCATCGTCCTGGAGGACTATCTGGAGATCCGTCCGGAGCGCGAGGCGGAGATACGAAGACGCGTTAACGAAGGGCGTCTGCTCGTCGGCCCGTGGTTCGTGATGCCGGATATGTTCCTCGTCAGCGGCGAGTCGCTCGTGCGAAACCTCACGCGGGGGATTCGGACTGCAGACGCCTTCGGAGGGTCGATGCGGGTCGGCTACATCCCCGATCCGTTCGGCCACATCAGCCAGATGCCGCAGATCCTTTCCGGCATGGGGCTCGAAGGCGCCATTCTCTGGCGAGGCTTTGGCGGGCGCGGGGCCGAGTACCGGTGGCGATCGCCTGACGGGACCGAGGTGCTGCTCTCACACCTTCCGCCAGACGGCTACTGCAACGGGCTGCGGCTGCCGCTCGTCAGCGGCGACGAGTTCCGCCGCGACACGGCCGCCGTTCTCGAGTATGAGCAACGTCGATCGCGATCGCATCAGATCCTGCTCATGGTGGGAGTCGATCACGTCGAACCCCACCCGCGGCTGATGGATGTGGTCGACGTCATCAACCAGATGTCCGGCATGCGTGCCCGGATTTCCACACTGCCGGCATTCGTGCACGGCGTCCGGGAGGACGTCGACATCAGCGCACTCGATCTCATCGAGGGAGAACTTCGCGCGGGGCAGGACTATGCGCACCTGCTGCCTGGCGTGTTCTCCGCGCGAACGTATTTGAAGAAGGCGAACGCGCGCTCGCAGAGAGAGCTGGAGCAATGGGCGGAGCCGCTCGCGGTGATGGCCGCTTTGAGCGGCGCGGATGCGCAGCAGGGCACCTTCGCGTACGCCTGGCGGACGCTGCTGCAGAACCATCCGCACGACAGCATCTGCGGATGCAGCATCGACGCCGTGCACGACGAAAACATGACCCGCTTCGCCAAGGTGGAACAGGTCATCGGCGGCGCGGCGGACCGGTCGATTCAGCGGATCGCCTCGCGCGTGCCGCCGGCGCCACCTGGTGCGCTTCGAACGATGGCTTTGAATACCAGCGTTGCCGCGTGGCAGGGAGTGTTCGAAACGGACATCGATCTTCCTATCGGACCAGCGCCCGGCTTCAAGCGGGTGGACTACACGGTACTGGAGGAGCCGGTGCCGTTCCTTGGAGAGGAGGCGACGCTCGCCTCTGTTACGGATGCTGATGGCAAGGAACTGCCGTTCCAGGTGCTTTCGACGACGGAGACGGTCGATTTCAGAATGAGCCGGTTCGCGCCGCCGCCGGGCCTTCGCGTCAGGCGAATGCGCGTCGCCATCGACGCGCCGGTCCCGCCGATGGGCTACACCGTATTGGATTTCCGGACGGAGGCTCGCGACGCCCCGGACGACGGCCGGCGTGTATCGGACGAGGCGCAAGAGCCGTCGATCGAGAACGACGCGGTGCGGGTCACATTTGCGAACGGCGCCGCAAGGGTGATCGACAAGCGCAGCGGAATCGAGTATCCGGCCGTGTTCCTGCTGGAGGACGCCGGCGATGTCGGCGACGAGTACAACTACTCGCCGCCCGCAGCCGATGAACGCGTCACCAGCCTCTCCGCGACCGACGTTCGGGTATGCAGGTTCGACGCCGGGCCGCTCACCTCCGCAATCGAAGTCTCGTACACCCTGGACGTCCCGGAGGCCGCGGCGGCCGATCGTCGCGCGCGGTCCGGACGACGCAGCTCACTCGCCTGCGTGCTGCAGTTGCGGATCCGCCGCGGCTCGGCGGCCGTCGAGTGCCGGCTGCGAATCACGAATACTGCCCGCGATCATCGGCTGCGGGTGTTATGTGCCACCGGTGCCAATCGTGTGGAGCACCATCGTGCGGATACCGCGTTCGACGTCATCACGCGCGAGTCGGCAGCGACCGGTGAACTGACGCTCGACGCGACACGACGTGATTTAGCTGAACTCCCGGTCGCGACCGCGCCCATGCAGTCGTTCGTCGATGCGGGCGACGAGGCAAGGGGTGCGGTCGTCGTCGCAGACGGACTGCCGGAGTTCGAGGTGGTTCATGCGCAGCATGCAGCTTCGATTGCCGTAACGCTGCTTCGCTGTGTCGGGGATCTCTCACGCGATGACCTGTCGACCAGACGCGGCCATGCCGGTCCGGGACTTCCGACCCCTGGCGCGCAGTGCCCCGGAACCCACGAGTTCGCGCTGACCTTCGTTCCTCGCGGCGCTCCGCCCTCGCCGGCGTCTCTGTATGCGCTCGCTCGCGCGGCGCTGCTGCCGCCCCGTGTGCACCAGGCCGCGGCCGGTGACGGGACCGCGCCGGCACGGCACTCGTTCATGGCCGTCGAAGCGGCAGCTGAGAACGCACCGGTGCTGAGCGCGTGCAAGCTCGCGGACGAGCGACAATCGGCAATTCTGCGGTTCTTCAACCCGTCGGACGCCGCGGTGGCCGGCGCGGTGCTCGTTCTACCGGCGCTCGTGACAGCGGCCTACAGTACGGACCTGCTGGAGCGGCGCGGAGATCAGCGCCCTGTCAGCGGCGGCCGGATGCTGCTCGACATTGCGCCCCACAAGATCGCCACCGTCGAACTCGTTCTCCCGGAAAGGGGCCGTATGGATGCCTGACGCGATGCCGGTCCGCTTCGAACGCGTCACGAAACGGTACGGCGCGAATGCGGTGCTGAACGACGTCGATCTCGACGTAGCCGCAGGCGAGTGCGTGGTGCTTCTGGGACCGTCCGGATGCGGTAAGACGACGTTGCTGCGGATCCTCGCCGGGCTGGATTCCCCCGACAGCGGACGGATCATCGTCGGTGACCGTGTGGTGAACGGCCTGCCGGCCGCCGAGCGCGACGTGGCCATGGTGTTTCAGAACTACGCGTTGTATCCGCATTTGAGCGTGTTCGAGAACATCGCCTTCCCGCTGGTCACACGGAAGGTCGGGCGCAGCCAGATCGACAGCCGCGTGCGGAGCGCCGCGGAGCGGCTCGGGCTCACCGAGTGCCTGCCGCGCCGCCCCTCACAGCTTTCGGGGGGACAGCAACAGCGCGTCGCGCTGGCCCGTGCGATCGTTCGGAATCCGGCCGTCTATCTGATGGACGAACCGCTGTCGAACCTCGACGCGCAACTGCGCGTGCAGACGCGCGCGGAGTTGAAGCGCATCCAGCAGGATCTGAGGACGACGACGATCTACGTCACGCACGATCAGGCAGAAGCGATGACGCTCGGGCATCGCGTCGCGATCCTGCGGCACGGCCGCATCGAGCAGTTCGGCGCACCACTCGAGTTATATCGAGCGCCGGTCAACACATTCGTGGCGAAGTTCCTCGGAAGCCCGGCCATCAATCTCTGGAAAGGCACCGTCACCGCCTCCCGCGCGGTTTCGGCGGCCGGATTTTCCTTCGCCGGAACATCTGTGCCGCCCTCTGTGAAGGGCCCCGCCGTTCACGTTGGCGTGCGACCCGAAGACGTAGAGGTTGCAACAGCCGCACGCGATGGTTGGGCAGAAGCCCAAGTCGACGTTGTCGAGCCAATCGGCAACGAAACCATCCTGTCGGCGCGAGCCGCGGGTGAGGAAATCGTTGCCCGGACGGCGCCCGATACTCCACTGGAAGCAGGGGATCGCATGTGGTTCCGCGTCCCTCCTGACCGCGTGTTGTTCTTCGACCCGGAAAGCGGCCGCCGTTTGCCTTAATCCCTGTCTCGCAGGACTTTCGCCCTGGGCGCCTGCCGATCCAAAGATCTGTACCGAAGTTTACAAAGAGTTTGCAACCTCGTTGTTGACACAAACGTAAGACACGGGTAGCTTTCTTCCGCCAGTCAACCCTTTCCTGGTCCTGAGGAGACACCATGAAACGACTTCTCGTCGTCGTGGCGCTGCTTGCGCTGCTGCCGACAGCCGCGTTCGCGCAGGTCGATCGCGCAACGCTCACGGGCACTGTAAAAGATGGCGCCGGGGCCGTGCTGCCCGGTGCCACGGTGACGGTCACGAACGTTGCGACCGGCGTAACCGCCTCGCAGACGACGACGGAGACCGGCTCCTATCTGCTGGTCAACCTGATCCCGGGGCGGTATCAGGTGGACGTCGAATTGAGCGGGTTCAAGAAAAGCTCGCAGATCGTGACGCTGGACGTCGGCCAGCGCGCGCGCGTGGATGCGACGCTCGAAGTCGGCAACTTCAATGAGACCGTGACGGTCGCGGAGACGACGCAGCTCCTCAATACCAACGACGCCACGCTCGGCGGCGTCGTCCCGCAGATGCAGGTCGCGAACCTGCCCCTCGCGATCCGCAACTGGGACGACCTGCTGACGCTGGTTCCAGGCGTCCAGCAGGACCGCTACACCGAGCAGGGCGGCGGCACTTCGTTCGGCCGCACGGGCGGTATCAACGTGCATGGGGCTCGCGCGCTGCAGAACAACTTCCTGCTCGACGGCGTGGACAACAACACGATCTCCGAGAACGTGCAGGAGCTGACGACCGAGGTGTCGCGTCCGTCCGTCGACTCGATTCAGGAATTCAAAGTCGTCACGACGCCGTACTCGGCCGAGTACGGCCGGTCGCCCGGCGCAGCGGTGAGCGTCTCGACCAAGTCGGGCACGAACTCGTTTCATGGCACCGGCTACGAGTACTTCCGTAATCAGAAGATGGACTCGATCGACTATTTCTCGAAGAAGGCCGGCGCGCCCAAGCCCGATAACAAACAAAACCAGCCGGGCGGCAACATCGGCGGTCCGATTATCAAGGACCACGCGTTCTTCTTCGTCGACTACGAGGGCACGCGGATCAGCCGCGGCGTCAGCCGCCTGACCCGTGTCCCGACGGCAGACGAGCGCAATGGCATCTTCACGTCCACGATCAAGGATCCGGTCACCGGTCTGCCCTTTGCCAACAACACGATTCCGGCAGACCGAATCGATCCGTATGCCGCCGCGATTCTGCAGCTCGTTCCGGCGCCGAACCAGCCGGGCGTGAACAACTTCTTCCGCAACGCCAACCTGATCGACAACTCGGATCGCCTGCTGACGCGAGGGGACTGGAAGCCGAGCCCGAAAGACAGCGTGTTCGGCCGCTATATCTACTCGAATCGCGACCGTGAGATTCCGGGTGCGTTCGGCGGCGTGATCGACGGCACCGGCACTTCGGCGTTCGGCAACCAGAAGATCAAGACGAACGCGTTCGTCGGCGGCTGGACGCGCGTGCTCTCGTCGACGATGGTGAACGAAGCGCGGTTCTCGTGGGCACGCTCGCGCTCTGATGCGGTGCAGCAGTCCTTCGGCCTCACCCCTCCGGCGAACGCGCAGATTCCGGGCCTCATCACGAACCCGATTGTCGCCGGTGGATTCCCCGGCATCTCGGTGAACGGCTATTTCGGCGGGTCGGGTCTCGGGCGCCTCGGATCCCCCGACTTCCTGCCGAAGTTCCAGCACACCGATCAGTTCGAGTACATCGACACGCTGTCGTGGCTGCATGGCAATCACGCGTTCAAGTTCGGCGCCGACATCATCGCGCCGATGAAGAACAGCTACTTCGACGTCCCGGCGACGCGCGGCTCGTACACCTTCGGCGGCACGTTCTCGGGCAACGGCATGGCGGACTTCCTGCTCGGATACGTCTCTGCGTTCCAGCTCTCGAACGTGTACGTCGTCGATCAGCGGCATTGGGCGACGATGGGCTTCGTGCAGGACGACTGGAAGGCCACCGACAAGCTGACGCTGAACCTCGGGCTGCGGTATGACTTCATCACGCCGGCGCTCGAAGCGCAGGATCGCCAGACGAATTTCGATCCGTCCACGGGCAGTTTGATCTTTGCCGGGAGCGGGTCGCTGGAGGATCGCGGCCTCGTGAAGCCGGACCGGAACAACTTCGGGCCGCGCGTCGGCGTCGTCTACAAGATCGACGACAAGACGCTCGTGCGCGGGGGCTGGGGCGTGTTCTACAACCTCTTCGATCGCGTCGGCAGCGAAGACCAGCTCGCGCTCAACGTGCCTGGGCTGATCAACACCAGCCTGTCGCGCACGTCGGGAACGCCGCTGTTCCTGCTTCAGCAGGGCATCCCGAGCGACTTCCTCAAGGAGCCGAGCCTCAACCCGGCCGACGGGCAGTTGAAGGGGATCCGGGTCCGTGCTGTCTCAAACGACGCGCCGAAGTTCACGATGAACCAGGCGAGCATCGGAATGCAGCGTGAATTCGGCGCGGGGATCGTCGCGACGGTCGACTACGTCTACACGCACGGCACCAACCTGGCGACCCTGGTGAACCTCAACCAGGCGCTGCCGAGCGCGCCGGGGGCCAACGACGCGAAGGGCGCGGTCCCGTACCCGAATTTCGGGTTCATCGAGTGGCGCGCGCAGAACGGCAAGTCCACATACAACGGGATCGATGCCGGCGTCGAGAAGCGGTTTTCAAAGGGGTACGCGTTCGGCGTCGCGTACACGCTGGGCGACTCGAAAGACAACTCGTCGGAGCAGTTGACCACACAGGGGTCGAATGCGTTCCCGCAGAACTCGCGCGACTTCTCCAACTGGTATGGTCCGAGCGACTACGATGTCCGTCATCGGCTGTCGACGAATTTCGTCGTCAACCTGCCGTTCGGTCACAACGCGTTCGCGCGGGACTGGGTGGCGTCGGGGATCTACTCGGTGCGCTCGGGCCGTGCGTTCACCGTCAACCAGAGCACGAACAACGTCGGTCAGAGCATGACGGGGCTGCCCGATGAGACGGGCGATCCCAGCGGGCCGAAAACGGTCGACCAGTGGTTCAACCCCGCCGCGTTCACGCCCGTGCCATCAGGCGTGTTTGGCAACGAAAAGCGGAACACGCTCCGCGGCCCTGGCTATCAGAGCTTCGATCTGACCATCCAGCGGATCATCCGGTTCAACGAGCGGTACGGGTTGACGCTGCGTTGGGACGCGTTCAACCTCTTCAACACGGCGAACTTCGGCCTGCCGGCGCGCAACATCTCCGGTGGCGACGTGGCGACGATCACGAGCCTCTCTGGCGACGCGCGCACGATGCAGCTCGCAGTGCGGTTTACGTTCTAACGCGAGGCGCGAGGCGCGAGGCGCGGAGGGCGCCGTTGCGATCGCAGCACCAGCGATGGGGGCGAGGACGGGGTGCCCCGCTTCGCGCGGAGGGGGCTCCCCGTCGACACGTCTTTTGGGCCGCCGAGCGCGAAGGGGGGCTGTCCGAGCTGGGGCCCCATCGCACGAAGGGCGAGCCGCGAGGACGCGAAATAGGGTAGACAGGCCGGGGGACAGTCGAGCGGCTGTCCTCCGGCTTTTTGCGTACGGAGCACACAGGTGTCGAAACCACTGACGGTCGCGGTCATCGGTTGCGGCGGGATTGCGCAGATGATGCACCTGCCAACGCTGGCTGAGCGGCCGGATCTGTTTACGATCGGCGGCATCGCCGACGTCAGCGACGAGGTGCTGAGAGCGGTCGGCGAGCGGTATCACATCCAGCGGCGGACGAAGGACTTCACGGAACTCGTCGCCGCACCGGACATCGAGGCGGTCATCGTGCTCGCCAACGGCGCGCACCGCAAATTCGTCGAACCGGCGCTGGCCGCAGGCAAACACGTCTTCGTCGAGAAGCCGCTGGGCTTCAGCGCGTCGGATACGCAGCGCATCGCGGCGGCGGCGGAACACAGCGGCAAGCTGCTCATGGTCGGGTATCACAAGCGGTTCGATCCGGCGTATCAACGGGCGCGAGCGGAGGTGCAGGGACTGAAGGCACTCCGATATGTCGACGTCACGGTGCTGCACCCGGACGAGGATCCGTACCAGGCGCACTACGCGTTTCAGCCGCCGCGGCAGCCTGGGCCGAAGGCAGACGACGCGACGATCGATGCGACGGTAAGACGCGACGCGGGGACGAAGGAAATGAGCGCGCTGCTGGAGGAGACGCTCGGCCCTGACGCGCCGCCGCCGGCCCGCATTGCGCTCTTCATCCTGCTCACGAGCCTGATCCACGACATCAACGCGGTGCGCGGTGTACTGGGAGAGCCGGAAGAAGTGCTCTCGGCGCATTACTGGCGGGATGGCATGGCCCAGACGTCGGTCACGCGCTTCGCCGGCGACGTCCGGGTCGTGATGTCCTGGGTCTCGCTTCCCGGCGTGCCCCTCTACGAGGAAACGCTGCGGTTCGTCAGCCCGGAGAAGCGGGTGAAGCTGATTTTTCCGTCCCCCTATTTACGCCACGAACCGACGCCGCTCGTCATCGAGCGGATGGAAGGGGACTCGCTGGTCGCCGAGCATCACCGCGTCTCGTACGAGGAAGCATTCCGCGTCGAGCTTCATCGCTTCCGGGATTACGTGCTCACCGGCGAACCGCCCTCGCCAGGGATCGAGGATGCGATTGGGGACATGCGATGGATCGAGATGATTGCGAAGAAGTTCGATGGACGATAATCCACGTTCGATGACCGATGGACGATGATCGATGTTCGTACATCGTCCATCGAACATCGTCCATCGAACATCGTCCATCGAACATCGCTCATCGGACGTTCGCCTTCGTAATCATCTCGAGCTTTGTCGCCGTTTCCGCCTGCACGGGCTGATGCTGGATCAGCTTCACCGCGTTCTCGATCGCGATTCGGCCCATCTCTGACGGGAACTGCGCGACCGAACCATCCATCGTTCCCGCGGCGATTGCCTTTCTCGCGTCGTCGATTGCGTCGAACCCGATGACGCGGATCTTGCCGGTCTTGCCGGCGGCGCGAATCGCCTCGACCGCGCCGAGTGCCATCATGTCGTTGCACGCGAACACGGCGTCGATATCGGGATGCGCCTGCAGCATGTTCTGAAAGACGTTGAACCCCTGGTCGCGCTCCCAGTTGGCCGTCTGGGACGCGACGATCTTGATGCCGGGGGATGACTGGATCGCTTCCTTGAACCCCTTCAGCCGCGCGTCACCCGTCTGGTGTCCGGGGATGCCTTCCAGCAGGGCGACGTTCGCGCTGCCGTTCGTGAGCTGTGCCAGATATCGGCCTGCGATGCGCCCGCCTTCGACGTTGTCGGATCCGACGTAGGCCTCCCAGTGGACACCCGCCTCCTTCGCCGCCTGGGCGTCGACTTTGTCGTCCACGATGACGACGGGGATGTTCGCGGCGTTGGCCTTGGCGACGGCCGTCACGACCTCCTTCGATCCCGAAGGGGCGATCGCCAGCGCGTTCACGCCGGTCTCGACGAGGTTTTCGATGATCTGCATCTGCTTCTCGACATCGGTCTCGCGTTCGGCCGCCTGGACGGTGAGATCGACGTTGAGGCGTTTGGCCGCATCTTCCGCGCCGCGCTGCATGTCGATGAAGAAGGGGTTGTTGAGGGTCTTGAGGACCATCGCAATGCGCGGCTTCCCGGAGCCCGCGCCGCGGTTGCAGGCGGCCGGCAACAGGAGAGTGGCCGCCGCCAGGAGTGCGAGGGAAGCTCGTCGCATGCGGCATGATACCGCGCTTCGCGCGGGGTGTTGCCGCGCTGCGCGCGGGGTGCTGGGG
>Ga0310811_10003819_pt1 | contig 18983 bp, 27 predicted proteins | sample YCmetagenome_FD_207642 | JGI IMG/M metagenome (GOLD analysis project Ga0310811, IMG submission 207642) | Soil microbial communities from experimental microcosm in Duke University, North Carolina, United States - YC | ecosystem: Engineered > Artificial ecosystem > Soil microcosm > Unclassified ...
TAGCCGGAAGTAAGCATAACCGATATACCGGAAGGGAAGATATACTAAATGGAGGAAATAAGCAGTGTTTAACGTTATATGAACAGGATATGAATGAAGAAGCTTATCATGATGGATCACAAAAGAAAAAAGGTGGCAAGTGTCAGCACAAGCAACGGTCTTAATTGGGTACTTACCTGCAGGAAAGCTTGATTGCTTTACATCTGATGTGCGCTCTGTTGCTGGCTACTGACTTTTTCACCATTGCATGTCCCTCCTCCTCCAACCTCTCATTTCTGCAGGTCAAAATGGTGTAGAGATGGTTTGTGCAGACTTGCTGATCCATCGAGTATACCCAATCCTTGCTGCTTTTGTGGTGGACTTTCCAGCACAATGCCTTGTTGTATGCTGCAAGGAAAACTGGTGTCTAAAGTGTCTGGTCACAGGAGATGAAACAGGTGATCTGCTGAGTTCATCAATGCGGGACCCTCAGTTGATTAAAGAGGTACATATTAGAGAAGCAGAAAAATGGTCAACATCCAGCTGAGTTCAAGGACTATAGACTATGCACCATCTACAATCATTTCTGGGCTGATCTCCCACACACTGACATTTTCCTCGCCTTCACACCTGACCTCCTATACCAACTCCACAAAGGCATCTTCAAGGACCATTTGGTCAAATGGTGTCTTGATATCATTGGCAAAGATGAATTGGACACTCATTTTAAGGTGATGTCTCATTATCCTGGTCTTTGGCACTTCAAGAAAGGGATATCTACAGTCAAGCAGTGGACAGGCACTGAGCACAAAGAAATGCAGCATGTTTTCCTCAGGATACTGGCTGGTGTGGTTCCAAGGTATGGTCATCTTATGTAATGAAGTCACACACTGCTGATACAATTGGTCAGTCAAGTATTACTCATTGCACGCACTATTCTCGACTTTTCTTATTATGCGCAGCTTCAAATCCACACAAATGAATTCCTCAATTGTCTGAAAAATGCCCTTTCAGTATTTCATGCCAACAAGAATATTCTGCTAGATCTTGAAGTGCGTGAGCACTTCAATATTCCAAAATTACATCAACTTTCACACTACATTCAATCAATCTTGTTGTTTGGTACTACCAATGGATTCAACACTGAGCTTCCAGAACAACTCCATATTGACTTTGCAAAGGAAGCTTACCATGCCAGTAACAAGTGCAACTATGAAGAACAGATGGCCCAATGGCTTCAGCACCAGGAACCAGTGTTCCTATGCTGTTCCTACCTTGATTGGCTGTTAGAATGCTCTCAGTTGCCCACAGTGACTAGTTGTGTTGATGATGAACACAGATATGAGTCTGAGTCTGACTCTGACTTTGAGATTGAGGACTCACAAACTCAGCCATGCAGTGCTGTCCCTGCTAATATGGCACCAATGACTTGGATTGAACCCTGTTTGGTCCAAGGAACCCTGCACACCCTCACCAATCCATTCAGCACCTTGTCACTGCACATGGCACAATCATGTTTCTCCAGGCATTCAAATCCTTCCTACAAAAGCACATCCCACACAACAAAATCATCCCTGATCCACAAGACCATTTTGATGTCTTTCATCAAGTTGTAATTGTTGCTCCATCTAATCTGCAGGTCAATGATTCTCCAAAGCAGTGGTGCATTTGAGCAACACCCAAAGTGTGCATGCCCCAGTCCTGGTCAGAAATAGCTGGAGCTCCAGCTTGGTTTGATATAGCATTGATAAGTGATGGTGTTCAGACATCAAGTTTGCACATATTAGATGGTAAGTGACTCAGTTACTCTTCCAAGTTCAAGGTCTTAACTTGATACTGTAGACTTGCGACTGGCTCAAGTTTGCATTATATTCACATTGCCACATCAGTTCAGGTCTTACTGCTGAGCTCTGGCATATGTTGAATGGTTCACTCCACTTAGAGAGCCAGACCCCTCTTCCAGCCTCTGTCAGGTGTCATGTTCGACTTGTCAACTGCAACAAAATGCAGCTATTATACATGTCAATGAGATTGTTTGTCCATAGGCATTAGCACAGGTATGGGTAACCCGCATGGGTCATGGGTATGGGTACCTCACAGGTACGGGTACAGGTTAGTCAGCTAAGTACCCATACCCATCCAACCAAAAATGGGTCATAAGCCAATATTTTAATAAAACTTTAATTTCGTTCAACTGTACAGTAGCCAATCTTAATTATATCAAATTAAACAAATCACAACTGATAGAGGAATCTCACACACACTACCTCCCTCAGCAGCCATGTTTGGCAAGCGTGTCACCAAGCTCATGGAGAAAGCAGCCCAGGCCATCGCAGATGGAAGCACAAAGCTGAAAAGGAAGGCCAGCAGTTTCAGCCATAAGGAACAACCAAAGAAATCCAAGAAGGCACCTTCAACATTAAATGAATCCAACATCACATCATCTTTGAGTCCTCCACCTGATGCTCTCACTGGTCAGCCAAATCTTCACCGTCGAGCCAGTGTTTGTACCAAAGAAGAACAATCACTGTATGAGGACACTATTGTCATTGATTCAGACATTGAGTCAGTAAACTCAAAGCATGACGATGCAGAGTTACAAACGGAGTCATCAGACACAGAGCTTGATGTGTGGCTTATTATACTAAATCAAATAATAATCATTATTTGATGTAGAGCGGCTGAAAAAAGGATGGTCCTCACCTGTGTATGCATTTTTCAAACCTGTGCCAAGCATCAAGTATACTGGTGGCTGCTGTTCACATGTCTTCAAGTGTATGGCCAAAGGGTGCAAGCAGCGAGTCTGTCGCTACCTCGATAAGGGAGATGCCAAGTCCACAAGTAACATGGCCAAGCATGCTAAAAACTGCTGGGGTGAGGCTGCATATCAAGCTGCACAGGGTTCTGGTACTGCAGATTCAGCACGCAAAACTGTAGTCGAAAGCATACTTCAAACAGGCTCAATAACTTCAGAATTCGAGAGAAAAGGTAAAGGGAAAGTAACCTACTCCCACAGGCAGCACACAAAGACAGAGGCCCGTGTTGAAATTGTTCGATGGGTTGCTGAGAGCTTGTGACCATTTGAAACTGTTACCGATCATGGTTTTCAGTCACTGATGAAGACAGGAAGGCCTGAATACCATATCCCATCACCCTCGACAATCTCTCGAGATGTGAAGCTGGTTTTTGCAAATGTCAGACAGCGAATAGCACAGATGTTGCAAACTTATGATGGTGACATCAACTTCGCAACAGATGGTTGGACATCCCCGAACCACAAAGCCTTTGTGGCAATCACAGTCCATCTCGAGTATGAGGGCAAGCCACTTGCAATGCTCCTCGATATTGTGGAAGTTGCAAAATCACATTCTGGACACAACCTCGCAGAGGCATTTGCACTGGTACTATCAGATTTTGGCATTTCAGACAAAGTAAGGATTCCTACAATACTATTATACTACAATGAACTCACATCTGCAACAGATCCTTAGCATCATGGCTGACAATGCCTCAAGCAATGATACCATGATTACTGAGCTCGTGGACATGGTGGGCCACTTTGGTGGCAAAACAGCATGAACCCACTGTTTCTTGCATATAGTCAATCTCGTAGCCAAAAGCCTACTTAAACAATTCGACGTACCAAAGAAACAAGCTGACGAGTACCTGGGAAGCTCTGAGACGGAGCTGCAGGCCATAGCAGAAGAAATCGAGGCTGAAGATGAGGCTACCATAGCCGAAAATGGATGGCGATCCGAATGCTGATGACATTGATGATCTCGATGGTTGGACTGATGAGGTGGGCAACATGATGGAAGAAGAGCAGGAAGAGCTTGAGGAGAATATTTGGCCAATCAGATTTGTTCTGGTCAAAGTAAGTTCATCAACCAAAGAACACCTGCCAAGAAACTCACAGATTCAACCAGCTATGAAAACTCGCATTCAAAATTGTCCATTCATCGACCTTTCTCCTGCCTGAGTGGAAGCAAAAGCTGACAGACTTGAAGCTCGCTGTGAGGATTATGCCTCATGATGTTTCAACACGGTGGAATTCCACCTTTGACATGCTGGAGTTTGCAATCAAGTATCAGCAGGCTGTGGATGCAATGATGGACACATGAAAACTGGGATTGGGTGTGTATGAGCTGGATGATGTTGAGTGGATGTTAGCAGCACAACTGCAGGACGTTCTCATGGTATGTCACATGTCACATCACACATCACCACAACACTAACACATTGTTTGATAGATCCTCAAGCACGCTACATTGTTCTTTTCACGCGGAACACCAAACCTTGCAATGGTGATTCCTGCAATGGATCACATTGACACCATCTTCACCAATGGCATCATCAAGACAAAAACTCTTCACCCTGCCCTTCGTGCTGCCCTTCGCATTGCAAAAATAACTCTCAATAGGTACTACTCATTAACCGACGAATCTGAAACATACCGGATAGTAATGGGTATGTTTTTACTTGTTCTGTTGTTCTGTTTTTGTTTCTGAGTCTTTGCACCCCACCAGTCCTACACCCAAGCTACAAGCTAGACTACTTCACATCTGCTGGATGGCAGGACGAATGGATTTCCATGGCCCACAATATCATTCATCAAGTATATGAGCGCTCATACAAATCTCGTTTGCCCACACTGGTTGCTGAGGAGGGGAGAGCAGGTACTGAAGGTGTGACAAACCAGGTGCATCTCCTTATTTTTCTTTCTCACTATCAATTCATATACATTTGACAGGATGACCATGCCAACATTTTCGATAATTTGCCTGCTCTTGCAAAGCCGAAACACTCACTGTCACACCACAATGAACTCAATATCTATCTCAATGCACCCACAGAGGACAACATTGACAATGTTGTCATCTGGTGGATGCAGCACCGCACTACCTATCCTTGCCTGTCGTGTATGGCTCTCAATTACCTTACCATTCCAGGTGCGCATTTTTTTTTCATTTACTACTACTCTTAATGTTGTATTCATAGCTACGTCTGTTGATGTTGAGCGCATTTTCTCCCACGGTTGCTTGTTGTTGTCACATGTACGGTCTCGTCTCTCAACTCAAACCACTCGTGCACTTCTGTGTCTTGGTTGCTGGAGCCAGCTTGGGCTTGTCAAGGATAAGGACATCTTGCCTGTTGCTCATTTGCCAGACATCAAGGGTGATGAAAAGGAGCTCGAGGATGGATGGGACTCAATAGTTTCATTATAGCACTACTACTTTACATGTTTTTCTCGTGGTCCGTGATTATAACACTTACTTGCTCAATACCCATCCTTGCACCCGTACCCGTTGCTACCTGTACCTGTCAATACCCGCGGGTACACAGGTATGGGTATATTGTGGGTATGGGTATGGGTTGAGCTCTCGATACCCGCGGGTATACCCGTGCTAATGCCTATTTGTCCATGTCATCTGATTCCAAAAATGGGACAGTCTGTTGACCATGGGTGGACAAGTGCAAATGCCTATGAGTTGGCAAATGATTTTACTTAAATCCCTATATTGACCTTGATACATTTTGTGTAGCCACTATGGTTGATTGGAATCAATACTTCTAGCTACAGTACTATATAATGCTACACAATCGAGTAATTACGAGTTTGAATTGAAGCACCTCCTGTAGCTTTATATAGCCTGAGTGTCAGCTACATAGCTGATGTAGAACTATATAGTGGCCTGCTTGCCTACATTGCACTATAGCGTCTACATAGCATTATGTAGCTGTCACCAGGACTACCGGGATTTCGGGTTTTTCCTGATGCAACGCGCTGTGGAAACACGTAATGGATGATGAATGTGCAGCATGTTCAAATCTAAAATTGAGGCAATAATATGATTAGTTCTCCCTTATCAGATGTTCAAATTCAATGTTTATATAATCGAACTTCCACATTCTTTTGGAAAAATATTCTTCATAGCTGATGATTGTCTCCGCGAGGCTGCAAACGAGGCCAGTGACTTGGCCGAGACCCTCAGTCACGCCGCTGCGACTCTCGCTGATCAAACAGGGTGATTGAAATTTACAGCTCTGCCAAATTTTGGGGTTGTCACGTAATGTTGACTGATTTGAATATCCTATTACTAGTCACTGCAGCGTCTATCAAAGAGGGAGTGCCATTGTTCGAACAACTAACATACAGATGGCAATGAACTGTTCACCTGCGAACAATCGTATTGGCATCTCAGGTTAGAAAGACCAGGCCGAGTTGCACCAGATACAGATCTCGCAAGACGTTGGCTTCAAAGGATGCGTATCAACTGGCAATCGACCAATTGAACACATTCTGTGAAGCCTCATATCAGAAGAGCTCTATTAGTACTCCTGAATTAGTTCGTTGGATCGGTTGGCATCTGTAAGTCCCCCAGGCACCTCACGATCCTTTCACTTAAAAGACGCTACAGCTAAAAACTGTGGTACTGCTACTAGTAATTCAACATGTCTCCACGCAAAAGCTGTATATTTTATAACTCACCAGGCGGCTGCCGCCGTGGCACATCTTGTACTTTCGAACACAATCCAAATGCACAGCATGGAGGTGGATATGGAAGACCGTCGTCACCGAGCGCGTCTTCTGATGGATCTCCTTCACGACGCAATGCTCGCGGCCCTCAACGCCCAATGTCACCGTCGAGCCCACCTTCACGATACAATGCTCAAGGCCCTCAACGCCCGATATCGCCGTCGAGCCCACCTTCACGATACAATGTTCAAGGCCCTCAACGCCCAATATCGCCGTTGAGCCTACCTTCACGATACAATGCTCAAGGCCCTCAACGCCCAATATCACCATCGAGCCCACCTCCTCCAGGAGTGTGCCGATTCTTTTGGGAGACAGGACGATGTTCTCGGGAGTTCGGCTGCCGTGGTGCACATACCCTCCCGCAGGGTCAGGATGGCAGGCAATCTCCACAGCCTTTCGCAATACCCACACAGGCTGCGCAAGCGCTCATTGCCCCATTCCTTACAGAAAAAGGTCTATCAAAACTTGTAGGAGGCGGCACCGACGGTTACTTCCCTCAGGATGCTACAACGTCTCTGACTCCATCAGAGACCCATAGTCGTTTGAGGAGATTTTTCCGAGAAGACTTTCGATTCACGACTGCACCTGAGATCTATGGCTTTCTCATCCCACTGTCGAGTGCCAATGCTCAAAATGCCTCATGGGTGAGTTTTAGACATGTCATGCAACTCGTCTTGGTTAACTGTTAGATCCAGACTCAAGAAGAAGGACAGGTATGGTGCCACTACCCGATCCAATCTCTGTATTGACAATGATTATCCCAGCTACTACTCGAAGCCTTGACTTCGGTATGTTCATCAAGGGTCTTTTGATGCATGCTCAACCAAATTCGCAGAACACCGCTCGACTTCGGGTCGCTGAGATTGTGACTTGGCCCCATATTTCCTCAAAAACAGCGATGGGCCGCGAAATTCTTTCATTTCAGAGAGGGCTTATTCCTCTGCTTAGAGTACGTCAACATATTGAACGCCCGTGCTAGTGTTGACATTGTTGCAGTATATGTCTTCCGATTTCGTTGTTCAGAGCACCTTAAGAACTCAAGCAAAGTATGTACCTTCGGATCGTTGTGATGCAACGTACTAAGCTGCCGCTAGTCAACTGTACATGACAGTTTTACAGAACCTTCCAAGTTTTGCAGATGCCGTCGAGAAGTCTATGGACAGCATCATTACTTCCCGTTCCTTTAGTGACCCGGGAGCTTTTGGAAAAGATCCCATTGACGCACAGGCGTTTGCAGCCATCGCTGGTGTTCTGCATGAGTAAGGAACCGTCACTACCTTCATTATTGTTGCTGCAATCCACACTAGGTTCATCGTTCGCTTCAAGAACGCCGTTGCAACATATCCTCGGCTGGCACCCTTGGTCATGAACTTGCACAAATGGTTTGTAGAGTGGAAGTCTGGTGTCCAAGCCAATCCACCGTCGTTCGATAATTCTCTTGGAGGCCTGCAGCCTGCTGTACGAGACCTGCTCATTCAAACTCTCAGCGAAAAAATTCACAAGCTGGTTTTCATTGTCGAGCGAGAACAAGGAAAAGAAAAAGAAAAACCTGATCGTCAAAAACGGTCCGCCCCTTCCAATGAGGGCATCATTGCTGCTCTCCATAGCGGATACCAAGGACCGGGTGCCGTACGAGAAGGTGGACCTCGTCATGATAATGACTTTGAGGATATCTATGATATTCGCATTGCTCCCACTCATGAGGAACTCATGAGCCGTATTCCCCCGTATTTACCTGCAAACTTCTTTGGTGCTCCTCATCCAGCACCCATGGAGAGTATGCAACGCTTGCTCGATATCCAGTTCAGGCTTTTGCGAGAAGAGTTGACGTATGTTGTTGTCTGGACACTCTTAGTTAGTCGCTAACTGAACTTTGTGCAGCGCCCCTTTGCGCCAAGCTGTTCAGCTCGTCCATGATGACTTAAAAACACAGCCTCGCAAAAAGTCCAAGCTCACAGAGCTTTTAAAGAACAAAGGAGGAAAATACCGTGGCCAGGTGGACACACAAGACAGTCTGATGTTTAATGTCTACACTGGCGTTGATTTTGAGTCGCTTGTTCCTGACTGGAGAGGTATCTCTGCAAGTATCGTCGTCGACACGCCCCCGGGCCGTGCGCGCTCCGACAACTCTTACACGCGAACCTCATTCTGGGAGAGCATGAGTGGCAAGCGCCTTTCCCAGGGCGGCTTGGTCGCCCTTGTGTGGCAATCTAGCAATGATATCTCTGTGCACCTTGGGGTGATCGCCAGCTCCCTTAGAGATATCACTGATCACGTGAAGCGCGATCCAGATCGCGTGAGGCTCCGCATCGTCTTCTTCGACACGAAGTTGGAGCTGCGTATATTGCAGGAGCTCAGGAACCCTCAGATGTCCGAACAACACATCAAGTTGTTGGTCGAATCCTCCGTCATGTTTGAGGCCATCCGACCATTCCTCGAAGCCATGAAACGTGAACCCGAGCTAGTCCCGTTCTCGCGCTATCTAGTTCACCGGCCACCGGGATTTCTAGATACCTGCAAAATGGACCCTCCACGTTACTCAACGATTCCTGGCTTCGCGTTCAATCTCTCATGTCTCTTTCCCGACAAGACGGACGTGGAGGACTTGACGCTCTCAGTGACAGATCCTCAATCTATCGAAAATGCGCGTGCCGAGCTGCGGCGGAGTAGCCGTCTTGACCCAAGTCAGGCGGATGCAGTTGTTGATGCACTGACGAGAGAGGTATCTTTAATTCAAGGGTGAGTGTCGCACCCAATGAGTGTGAATGATGACCTGACAGTATGTTCAGTCCTCCAGGGACAGGAAAGGTAATAAGTCTTACCCAACTTGTTGGATCACTCTGACTCGCTCATCCTAGAGTTATACCGGTGTTGAGTTGCTCCGTGTGCTACGAACCAATAACGTCGGCCCCATCTTGATGATTGCATTCACGAATCACGCACTGGATCACATGCTTGGCTCTGTGTTGGATGCAAATATCACCAAAAAGGTTGTCCGTTTAGGCTCTCGCTCGGCAGATGAGAGGATTTCACAATATTCGATCGAGACACTGGAAATGGTGAACGAGGAGTCTCGCCTCAACAGAACGTTTTCCAGCAAGCGTAGGGAACTCAAGGAGGTCCAAGAAAGTATCAGGAACTTGATGGTTAAGGTCATGAGGGATGACTTGGAATCGAACTCCACCGAAATCATGAAGTATATCTCGGTCATGCATCCGGAGCACTCCGGATACCTAGCTGCTCCCCCAATGTGGATTCAGAACATCAAGTCCCTTTTCGGCGGCGGCGACGACGACGACGGTGCAGGTGAATGGCAGCAACAGGGCCGACGAGGCAAGACTTTTTTGAAGGACACATCATTCTGTGCGTTTTGGAGGGACGGATGTGACTTGGAATTCATCGGAGCTTTGAATGATGGCTCATACGCACCTTGGAAAACCTCGCCTCCGCCTAACGAAACGACAAGCAACAAGTTTAATCTTTTAGAACAGGATTCTTTGGCCGACTCGGATGATGGATACACAAGCGAGGAGCTTGATGATGAGCCGTTCTCTGAAGTCCTGCCAGTTGAGGATGCTTGGATGAGACTTAAGGCGGAGTCGCCATCTCCCGAAACCGCTAGTTCGAAGGGGGTCCCTGTTGCCCCCACCCAAGCTCCCGCTCCCCCTATTCTGTATATCGAGCCTGAGCCTTGTGATGACGCTGGCTTGGGACAGGCGGACTTCAAGGACCCTGAAGGATTTCTCGGAGCCATCGGATGTTCGCAATGGCCTGTCGTTCCTACTTCCAACCGCCCCTTGATTGAACTCCTCGACGATGTCGACGATGTTTGGACCATGAGCAGGGCAGAGCGGTATATCTTGCATAATTTCTGGGTTGAAAATATGCGCATAGAGTTAGCTGAGACACAGAAAGGCGAGTTTGAGCGTCTTCGCGAACTTCACGAGCGTATACTGCGAGAATGTAATGAAGGCAAGGAAGAAGTGCGTGACTGTTTCACTTTAGTTATCAGCTGGTTTGAATGGTTGTTTAGGTCCGTCGAAGTTTATTGCGCAATATCGATATCATCGGTTGTACCACGACCGGTATGTGTGGTTTCTGTATTCAGCCAAGCACCCTCCACTTATGTACAACGTGATCCTCATTAGGCGCAGCAAAGCTTGCCACGCTCTTGGAGGTCAGCAAATTAGACTGACGTTGTGTCCGTTTGATCTGAGCTCTTACAGGGTCTGAGTCCTCGAATTTTGCTTGTTGAGGAAGCTGGACAGGTTCTGGAGGCTCACGTGCTCGGAAGTTTGGTGCCCTCGATTGAGCACCTTATTATGATCGGCGACCCTTTACAACTCCGGCCGACGCTCAACAATTTCTGTGAGCAATTCATTATGAAATAATGTATATTCTCTGACATCCGATTAGCATTATCCATGGATAGCCAGAGAGGGCGGGATCTCTATAGGTTCGACATGTCACTGATGGAACGTCTTTCGAGCTCCGGACTTGCGATGTCTCGGATTGATGTGCAACGCCGAATGCGGCCTGCAATTTCGAGTTTGATTAGGTGCGTCTCTTCTTACATATCAGGCGCATTCTGATTCTCTATCAGGAACACGCTATACCCCAGTCTGGAAGATCATGAGCTCGTCCACCACTATCCCTCTGTCCGCGGCATTGCGAAGAATCTGTTCTTCGTCAATCACAACCACAGAGAAAATGATGGTTTAGAAGAGTCTGCCAGCAAGTACAATTTATACGAGGCAAGGGTCTTTATTACCTTTGATAACTTAGCTGATCTCTGACCCTTAATAGGTGGCAATGATTCGCGAGCTGGTGTTGTATCTTTTGAGGTCCGAGCACACAAAACTCTTCGTGGTTTGAGGGTTGACTTGTTTTAATCAGGCAAGGCTGCTATTCTGAAGAAGGTGATATCGTGGTTCTTTGTGCCTACCTTGGTCAGCTTGCCAAGCTGCGAGATGCACTCGCTAACGAGGTGGCAATTGTGATTGATGAGCGCGACCAAGCTGCTCTTGCTGACCAAGAGGGAGATGATGAATGCGGGATCACGATTGAACATGTAAATGTCACGAGAAGGGTATGCATTGTTGTTATGAGGCAGTCTCTTTGTGTGCTCAATCAGCTTCTAGGTTCGATTGCGTACCATTGACAACTATCAAGGCGAAGAGGGTAGAGTAAGTGCCTACATCAATCTCATTTCATTTCTGATTGTTCTCTCCTAGATCGTGATCTTGTCATTGGTTCGAAATTCTGGCGAACTGGACGACGAAATGGCTATGTTTGGATTCACGCACGGAGCCAGATCTAGCATTGGTTTTCTGAAGGCGAGTGAACAGGGGTACTTCGAGGTGTGCTCTAAATTCTAATTTCATGTACAGTCTGAGAACCGGACGAATGGTAAGTCATTTAGTGGTATAATGGTGTGGCATGCTGATCATCGTGCTCTAGTGGCCTTGTCTCGTGCACGCGAAGGTCTTTTCATTTTTGGGAATGCTACCAACCTGTCTTCCAAGAGTCAAATGTGGCGGCTTATCATCGAGGAATTGGAAAGGGACGATGCCCTTGGTCCAGCACTTCCTATCGCTTGTCATCAGCACCCGGAGACACTCGAGTATATCTGCGAACCAGGACAACTACCTCAAGTTGCGCCTGATGGTGTGTATAATCGCTCCTTGAGCTCGAGCAATGTATTGAACCACATTTTCAGGAGGATGCATGCGACCCTGCGACTTCCGTTTGAACTGTGGTCACTTGTGTCCATTCAAGGTAACGTTCTCTCGTTCAGTATGATATTTGATATTAAGATTCCTTTTAGTGTCACAGCGATGATCAAAAACATGCTTCTGTAATGTGCATGCAGTCATGCACGAGGCTTTGCACAAGGGGCCATCCATGCACCAAGCAATGCGCTTCCCCATGTGGCGATTGTATCTTCCCGGTAGCCAATGTCGAACTTCCGTGCGGACACTTGAAGGCCTCTGTTCCATGGTGTGTTTTTGACCATCTTCAGTTGAAAACCTGGCATTAATGCTTTATTTTTAGCCACGAGATGAGCTCATTAGAAAATATCTCCTGTGATCTCATGGTTGACAAGAAACTGCCTCGTTGCGAGCATACTGTTCGTATGACGTGTTCGACTGATCCAGCCACTTATCTCTGCACGGCTCCATGTAATGGGATTATGAGTTGCTGTGGAAGATCGTGCAACGCAAAGTGCTACGTATGCCAGCAGGAAAATACACCTTCCGAAGGAGAACATACACGGAGGGCACAGCATGCTGCTCACCCCTGTCAGAAACCACTTTTCTGCGAGCATCTGTGTCTAGAGGCTTGTTCTGATGACCACAGGCACACCGTTGCCTGCAAGAAGCCATGTAGACAAGCCTGCTCTCATGCCCGGTGTCGATTGCCGTGTTGGATGCCTTGTGCGCCGTGTCAAGAGTCATGCACGTGGTAACTGAAACCTTTCGAAATTGATTTCCATGTTTTCGCTGATCGACATCCTCAGGAGCTGCCCGCACCATTCTTGTCCTGTACCATGCGGCTCTGTTAGTGTTCTGTCTAGCCTCAGCTGTTTCGTGCTTTCCTGATGCTCCATTCTCAGGTCTGTGCAAGGTTGCCCTGTGACGTACCTTGCAACACAATTTTACGTTGTGGACACAAGTGTCCTTCTGGTGGGTGGTAAAGCACTTCCTCAAAACCTCGTGCTCACGTCATGGAAAGTCTGCGGGGAAGATTGCGACATCCAAATTTGCCCGCAGTGCGCTCCTGACGACAAGAAACACCATGTCGTTGATTTCATCATGCAGCGCACACTATCTGAAGTTGCGCCGGAGTTGGAAACTCTGGACGAGATGTTGATCACCATTCCCTCGTGCAAGCACATCTTCACCGTGGAAACTCTGGATGGTCACTGCAGTATGAATGATTTTTACTTCCAGAACGAATCTGGACAGTGGCTTCGTATGCTTTCCCCCATTGGATTCAGAAAACCCCCTACGTGTCCAACATGTCGTTCGCCAATCACAGCCCCCAGATATGGCCGCATCTTCAAGCGAGCTGATTTAGATATCTTGGAGCACAATGTTGCCGCCCGTATGTCTCGAGCGCTTCACCAGGTCCAAACTGCCATTCTCCGTATTTCTGAAGATGAGATGAAGGCTGCGATCATCCGTGACGCAGCTACCATCAAAATCCGCTCCTCGAAGCACAAAAAATCCAATTCGCAAGCAAAGGCTCGTTCTGAGGAGTTGATGTCAATGAAGGAAGTCCCCACCTCAAAACTTGCCCTCGACACCGCCAACACTTCCCTGCATGTTATCGATTCGGCGGTGGCCAAAGCTTGGGAAGGGATTACCCACGGACTATTAAATGCCTACATGGAGGCGACTGCAGTTGCCGAAACACGCTCTGCCCACCTACATGCTTGGGAGTCTGCATTTTCATTCCTGTACCATCGCGAAATGGCCGCTCTCGTCAAGAATCCAACCCGTATACCTGTTCGGCCGCATGAAAATGCGATGAGGCTCGCGAGACTGCAAGTTGGCCAGTCGCGTCCGCTAGCCGATAGACGGTTCATCGTTGAAGCCTTCTGGTGTACGTTGCATATTCGCCTGACACTGATTACTCTGGGCCGCACGTGGCTAGAGGAGGTGGGCAAGCGCGAAGCCGACTATCCGATGTACCATTTCCAGCAATGGGCGAACTACGTCAAGTTCATACTGCAAAGTTGTTCTCTCGATGTGACCAAGGCTCTTGAGCTCGCAAGGAGCTCTGAATCCCACCGACAGGTCACCAAGACTTCTCTTCTCTACATGCGTGTTGAGCTGGAGAACTTCCGATTTGGCTTATACATGTCCAATAAACTTGGGAATATCGACGATCAGCGATCAGAGATGCTAGAAGCTGCTAGACAGTACGGCCGCGGAGCGCAGAAAATGATGGGGGATGTAGTCGCAGAGCATTTCGCAAAGAAGGTCACGCCATCACGAGAAGAAGAGGCTTCCTGGCTGGCAGAGAACTTTTCTCGTGCTGCGCAGACGATTGTGGATGAGTGGGAAGCCATTCAGAAGGCCGTTGGTAGATCCACGTTCTATCAGGAAGTCTCGCTAAAGGAGCAGATGGAAATAGTGCGAGCCTTCAACTTCGGTAGGGTTATTGTTCTTGAAGCTGCAGACCCGTTTTCACAGTATTACAGGCAGCACTGGACACTTTTTCAACTGTGCCAATGGTCACACATTTGTGATTACCGAGGTGACGCCATATGAGTATTTGCTTTATTGCAATTCTAATTAATGTCCGCAGTGCGGGGGAGCCGTGCAACGCAGTGTTTGTCCGGAATGTGGTTCTCCCATAGGAGGACAGGGCTACCACCTCGACAGCACAAATACCAGAGCAGCTCAGTACGATGAGCTTGCTTTGCGAGCGAACGCCGGTATAGCAGGAACCCCTTGGGCCAATCCTTATTAGAGAGCGCTTATGACTTTGGCCGTCACAGATGCATGTGTACCAAACGATACTCTAAATGTAATTGTTTGGCTAAATGGCTTTTTACAGTAAATGCTTCTGCGCTGTAACACTTATTCAGAGAAATCGTTGACGATCTGGCCAGATTATCTCCCGTATTCGTACATAGTCGTATTTCGATGCATGGAAAGTTCACAGATGGAGTTTAGAAGTACCAAGTTTGGATCGTAGCGTTAAGCAAGGGAATCACCAAATCAAATGATTGACTGACGAGAATATCAACTCTCGGGAAAATATTTTGAACGGCGTACTATCATCGGACATAAGGTGCATAATGTAAAGTTTACACGGGTTGCAGTCTATAGAAATGGAAAAGCTACAGGAGTGGAACGTTGCACGAAAGGAAACGACAGGTTGCTCAGCTTCAACAATATAACATCGTAGTGTCAGAATTGTTGGGTGACATGATGGAAGTCTTGTATCAAGTAGAATCCCGTCGAATGAAGGACAAAAAATCATGCTTGAAAGCTTCCCAGGAGCTGGCAAGCTCAGCGTCGAACCTTCATAGACGAACTACGGTCAAATTCCATCAGGCAAAAGCGACAACAGTGTCAACGTACCACGGCCAGCTCTCTTTCTCCAGCAAATGGTTTTCCAGCAGTATGCGACTCAAAAAACCCTGTTCGATAGCAAACAACCAAAGCTTGAAGTTCAGCTTGTAGTTGGTAGTCGTGTAATTGTACCGGAAAACCGACGATCTGATTGTCTTGTAGACGGTACCCATTCCGTGTTGTACTCGCTCCAAAGCCCAGCCGTTGTAGATAACAGGGTCGCACTGGAAAACGGAGGAAGAGGGGTTCATTTGTGAACGCAAAGCGACCCCACGCGTGTCCAGAGGTAGTTTCCAAGTATAACGGTCTCCGACGGTGCGGTCTGTAAAAGGATAGAAGGGGGGATTTTGTGGGGAGGTGCCACTCGGTAGTGTGGAAACCCATGCGAAGCCGCGTTCGCCGTACTTGATCACGACAGTAAGGTCATGCAGCGGTCTTGCCCTCCAGACTGGAAGAGTCTCCCTCTTTTCAAAAGTCCCTACTGGATACAAAGAATAAGCTGCGTCGAAGGCTATGAAATTCATGACGCAGGCTGTGTGCACATGTGCAAGTCCATCGTAATCAGAAATCAGTAGTGGAATAGTCCTATAATATCTCGGGACTCACTGGAATGAAAATTTATAATGGCATCGAATGGGCTCGTCTTGCAGGCTATAAGTTGAATCTTCAAAAGACCATCCGGGCCACGTTTCTCCATCGAAAGTACAGATTCGACTCCTCTGATTTGGTAGTATAGTAAGAGCTCGTCATCATCAAGTGCCTCATCGCGGATTTGGGTACCATCCCATTCATCAGACACGATTTCGCGGTAATCCCTAGGTTGAGTCGAGTCTGGTTTAAACTTATATCCTTCTTTTTCAACAAGATAGTCCAACACTTCTCTCACGTGCCCTGGATGCACGTAAATGTCCATATCTGATTCGGGATAAAACGTCCGATCCAGAAATTGAAGTGCGTTCGAGCCCGCAATAAGTGTCCCGGTACGCGCCTGTAAGCTGCGAAAATTGAGAGGTTCGGAAAGAAAGCGAGAAAGATGCCGGTGTATGTTGTAGGCACGATGAGAAAAATCCTTGGATGCAACGTACGCAGTGCGACAACTGCGACCAATGCGCACAAGCGTGCGGGGCGAGACGCAAGAGAAGATGGCATCATAGATTGGAGCGCGACCAAATAATTCTCCTACTGCGCATTCGTAAGCAAGTCGAGGTGGTCGTTGACTGGTGTGTTTAGTTGGGATTTGCGACATGTCACTGTAGAGTCAACAGTGAATATTTGAAGCACTCGTTAGATAGAAGATAACGCACCTTCGAGTAATATTTGGCAAGTGGGTTGTAGTGGATAGATGAAGGCAGACAAATCTGTGGGACTTTTGAAAGGACAAGACTTACTTTGTAGTAAGCAGCTTCGCACCGCGACAGTTCTGACAGTTCTGATACGTACGCCGTATACGCATCATGTTCATTTACGAAGTAGACCTTGAGGCCATATATCGAGAACTGAACTCCGCGTCACCGTGGTTGTGTATATGTAGTTACGTATGTATTATCAATCCATGTGAATTCGGTGTTCCGAGTTGCCGCGAGCGCTACCAGTGCATAAAGTACTCGGCCAGTCACGACTGATCATTGGTGACTTTGAACTCGAGCATCAAAGCCCCATTTATTTCTTATATTTCCACCAAACATATCAAGAATGTCTCTGCAGGGTTTGATTTCCGGGTCTGAATGTGCTGTACCGCTGAACCCGCTGTCGCAAGTTCTGAAACACACAGAAGGAGACAGAAGCTTGCAGCAGGTCTGTATAACAGTGCTGAGACCCATAATTCATCTGACAACAATTGCGAACAGGATCGTGTAGCTGGTCCTTCATCATCCCGAGTCAGCTTTTACTACATTTTGCTGCCATATGTATTCATTTTATTCATCAGCTCCAACACCTTCCAGGATCAGCTCCAGCCCAAGCTGCTGAACAAGATGTCGCGATGGCACGTCAGTTCTTCGAAGGACAGCAAAGACCAGGTGGCCCTGCACTTGTTGCACCTCCGTATCTTCATCCTGCAGAACTTGCTCGCATGTCGGAAATGAATAGACTTCCAGAATTCAATGAAGCATGGACAAGGGAAAGATATCAGCCTCAAATACAGAACAATGCGACCCAAAGCTCGTGGGCAAATGAGTTTGGTGGCGCTCAGCTACAACCCATTGGCGGTTCTGTCGCCCAACATCCTGTCGCACAGATGCAGATGCCTGAAAGTGAGTTGCCCTGCGTAAACTTCTGAATTTTGAGTCAACGTTAGGCATGCAGCTCAGAGACAGCAATTCATCGGTTCGCATGGGATATATGGAACACCTATGAGTTTGTACGGCAACGTAGGACAACCGTTCTTCCAGGGATTCAATGCTGCTCCCCTGAGTGTAGACGCGAGCAAAGGGAAGGGTAAAGCCCGTGAAGCTGATTATGAAGCTGCGTTTGCCCAGTATGCTGCCACGTTGCAAAATCAACAAGAATCCACCTCCAGGATCGTTGAATTGGATGATAATACGGCTACTTTGGAGCAGGCTATGGAGAACGTCAAACTCGGAGATTCCGAACTGAAAACTAACGGGAATTTCAAGGAGTTCGTTATTTTATTATTATTATGTGCCTACTTAGTTTTCTGTAGCGCCTGGAGTCACCTGCAAAACTCGGATATACCACCTCCCACAGAAGATATCGGCAAATGGGAAGCGCAATTTAACCAGCTCATGGGTCGTGATCGCGAGGAGCTCGACCAAGATTACTCTACAGCAATGCAAGAAGCTTGGAATGATGGATTTGGAAATTTTAATGAGAGTGCCCTCGAATCCAAGTATAACGATGATGGGACACCAATCCTGACTGAATATGTGTTCGGTGAGTCTGATTTGACCCATCACACCCTCGTTTGTTCAATTATACAGAGTCAAACAACAAATACCTTGATCCTTCTTCGTCTAGTCGGTCACCACTGAGCGAGGCAAAGGCTTTGTTGGAGCAGGGCGGATCGTTATCTGAAGCTGCCCTTCTACTCGAGGCTGCTATTCAGAAAGGAGAGCTCGGCGAGGGCGGATATGAAGCATGGATACTGCTTGGTGAAACCAGAAACATGGACGAACGTGAAGACCTCGGCTTGCGTGCACTGACCGAAGGTGTTCGCTTATCAGAAGCTGTCAATGCCAACGGAGTGGGCATGCTAGTGCGTATTCCATTTGGAGATATCTTCCAGCCTCCCCTCATGACAGATTGTTTGCAGTCCTTGGCAATATCATATACCAATGAGTCTTACGACCGGGCCGCTTATAAAATGCTATTGCAATGGTTAGGAGCCCGTTTTCCTGATTTTCCGATATCAGATGAGA
>Ga0310811_10003820_pt1 | contig 18983 bp, 17 predicted proteins | sample YCmetagenome_FD_207642 | JGI IMG/M metagenome (GOLD analysis project Ga0310811, IMG submission 207642) | Soil microbial communities from experimental microcosm in Duke University, North Carolina, United States - YC | ecosystem: Engineered > Artificial ecosystem > Soil microcosm > Unclassified ...
ACCCGAAGCGCAACAACTTGCCACCTGTCTCGGATGGTTGCTGCATGGCGTGAAGGGCGGCCTTGCGGCGGGTACCATCTTCATCCTGCCCGGCGCCGTCGTCATGCTCGGGTTGTCTTTGCTCTATGCGCTGGCGGGTCAGGTGCCGGTGATCGACGCCCTGTTCTTCGGCCTGAAAAGCGCCGTCCTGGTGTTCGTCGTGGAGGCCGTCCTGCGGATCGGGCGGCGAGCATTGAAGGGCGGCATCGCGTGGACCCTGGCAGTTGCCGCTTTCATCGCACTGTTCTTTCTCCACGTGCCGTTTCCAGCTGTGGTACTGATTTCCGCGGCAATCGGCTATTTCTGGCCGGACCATTTCAGTCACGGGGGACACGGCGAGGCGAAATCGGACCGGCCTGCCGTCATCGACGCCATGCTCGCGGCCGATCCTGAGAGCCGGGAACGGTTGGCGGCCCAGTGCCCGGAAGGCCGGCCTCGTGGTGCTCGTGTTGTGGCTACTACCGGTCGCATTCCTGATGATCGCCATCGGCGTCACGTTCGCGGACGTGGGCTGGTTCTTCTCCAAGATGGCGGTTGTCACCATTGGGGGTGCTTATGCGGTGCTCGCCTATGTCGCGCAGGACGCGGTCGAGGCATATCATTGGCTGACGCCCGCGGAGATGCTCGCGGGTCTTGGCCTTGCGGAGACAACGCCCGGCCCGCTGATCCTGGTTCTGCAGTTCGTCGGCTTCCTCGCCGGCTTTCGGGCGCTCGGGCCATTGACCGGCACAGCGGGCGGCATCGTCGCCTCCGTGCTGACGCTATGGGTGACGTTCGCGCCATGCTTCGTGCTCGTGTTCCTGGGTGCGCCAGTCGTTGAGCGGCTGCGGTCCCACGCGGCGCTGACCGGCGCTCTGGCGGCGGTCACCGCCAGCGTGGTCGGCGTGGTCTCGAACCTCGCCGTCTGGTTCGCACTGCACGTCATGTTCCAGAACCATCGCACGTTGAAGGTCGGTCCGCTGGCATTGGATCTTCCGGTTCCTTCCAGTATCGATTTGGGCGCGCTGTCCTGGCGGCGGTCGCTGCCGTTTGCCTGTTTCGGCAGAAATTTGGGGTGTTATACCAACTGCCCTAGACATTGACTGTTGCCCAGTCCCTCGTTCCGATGGAACGGATTCGGACTGGATCGTTGACGAGCCAGTTCCATGCGTCGGCGCATGCCGCCAAAATCTCGTTGTAGCCATCCCAGACGCAAGCGGAGAGTTTGTTGGCCCGCAGATAATCCCAAACATTCGAGCCTCTTGCATAAATCCGAAGACGCCGGATTTTCTGCCGGCTCACAGAGGCATCAGGCGGGGTGGATGTAAAATCGGGCGCTGAACAGCCGGACGATGCTGTCGGCGGCGAGTGCAACGACGCCGAACATCAGGTGGCAGAACGCCTTGAAGTGGCCGCGAACGCGGAGATGGCGACCACCGAATTCATCTTTGATGCGAGCATTGGCGCGTTCTGCGGTGGTCCGCTCGTTGTATGTCAGGTCCCTGGGATCGGGGAGTTTGATCAGCCGGCGCCTTGCACGCTCGGCGGCGATTTCGGCCTTGAGCGCGGTGTCGCGGCGGGTGTTGCGGTCGATCACCGGAACCCGGCCGGCGGCGAGGCAATCATCGATGATAGGCTGGGCGTCGTATGCGGAATCCATGAGGTCGTAGAGCCACACGACGCGCTGTTCGCTGGTCCTGGCGAGCGGGATGGCGACCTGGCTGTCATGGATGGAAGCGGCGGTGAGGATCGCGGCGACGGGGACGATGCCGTTGGCGGTATCGAGATGCAGCTTGTAGCCAATCCAGGTTTCCCTGAACCCCTTGCTGTTGCGTTTGACACCGACATCGCATTGGGTTGGCAATGCAGCACGCATCTCGTCGAGCGACTGCGTGCGCTGCTGCTCGATGCGGGTCAGCGGCTTGGGTGGCAGTACTTCATCCTTGCGCGGACGCCCACGCTTGCGCTTGGGCGGCGCAGGCGGCGGCGGGTCATCCGACGACCGGCGGCGGGGTTTCTCGCGGGCTTCGATCTCCGTGGCATCGCGCGAGATATGACCGACGATGTGATCGTGCAGATGACGGCGGACGAGTTGCTCATGCACACGTTCCGGCAGACCTTGTGCGGCGAATTCGGCAAAGGCGCGTGAGAAGGTTGCCTCGCTGGGAACGTCGGAGCGGCGTTCCCAGCCGCAGATGCGTCGCAGTGCACGATCGATCTGCAGACGCTCGATCAGGGCCGATGTGGTCGGGATGGTGAGCACGGCCTTGGCGACGAAGCTGCGGGCGATGGCGGGGCGGTCATCCGGTGGCCGGCCGCGGCGGCGTGACGGCGGTGCCACGAACGCTTCCAGCCCGAGTGTGTCGAGAATGATAATGAGGTGCTCGAGCTTGGCGGTGAGGGGGTCGAGCTCCTGGTCCAGCCCGGGGAGCAGGCTGCGTTGGCGATTGATCCAGGTTCCGTAATATGACTGCGGCTTCTCGGCCATTGTTCGGTGTCACCATGGCATTGGCAAAGTCTGCCTCATATATAACTGATTGTGTATCCTAATATTATTTCCAGTCAGTCCTTCATAAGTTGCAAAGCGCAACTACATCCACAATGAGTCTGTCCCGCTGTAAAGCTACCGATGGTTCTGCAAGAGGCTCTCATGATTTTAGCAACAGTCATGAATTCATGATTTTATGGGATATGAAGGGCGAGTGAGCGGCTGTTCCCGCATCTCTGGGCAACCGCTGGCGTGGGCGGTTGATACTCGATTTGCTGTCCAAGGGGGCGGACGAAGCCCTTCGACGCCACACGCCGCGTGGCGGCCACCACCATGCTCGGGCGCCGGGGGTAGCTCCGCCATAACTGCGGGTTTGAACCAGCCTTTTAGAGGTCAGCCGGGGCCATAAGGCCGGCCGCGCAAACCTCGATCTCCAGATTTTCTCTCGGCATTTCAACCCATTAGGCTAGGTGCCAAGCCGGCCATTTTCAGCGGTCCAAGGGTGAGCCCTTGTGCCCTGAGGCGAATCTTCAATATTCACATCAAATAGTGAGGCGAATATGTACATCTGGGAGCTGCCGGACTGGCCCCATTTCCGCTGGGACGCCAACAAGCTGGCTCAGCCACTGGCGGCAGCCCACCTGAAGCAGGGACGGCTGCTCGGACGTTTGGAGCGGCTGGGGTTTCCTCTCCAGGTCGAAGCAGAATTGCAGGCCACGACGGAGGAGGCGGTCAAGAACGCCGAAATCGAGGGCGAAATCCTCAGCCGCGCGAGTGTCCGCTCGTCCATCGCGCGCCGGCTCGGCGTTCCTGATGCCGCGCCTGGTCCTGTGGACCGCCGCGCCGAGGGCATTGTCGAGATGACACTCGACGCGACGCGCAATTGCGTCGCGCCGCTGACGCGCGAGCGGCTCTTCGCCTGGCAGGCAGCCTTGTTTCCCACCGGCCGGTCGGGACTTCTTCAGATCAGGGTCGGCACGTGGCGGGACGATGTTCGCGGCCCCATGCAGGTCGTCTCTGGCCCCATAGGCCAGGAGACAATCCACTACCAGGCTCCGCCAGCCGAACGGATCGAGGCGGAGATGCAGGCCTTCATCACATGGTTCAACGAACCACTTGCGATGGATGGCATTCTACACGCCGCCACTGCCCACCTCTGGTTCGTCACCATCCATCCCTTCGAAGACGGCAACGGGCGTATCGCGCGCGTGCTTGCGGATATGAGTCTCGCCCGCTCGGAAAGCTCGCCGCAGCGGTTCTACAGCCTTTCGGGTCAGATCCGTCGTGACCGCTCAAGTTATTACGGGTCACTTGAACGTACGCAGAAAGGCGATCTCGACATCACCGCGCGTCTGCTGTGGTTCGTCGAATGCTTCTCCAAGGCGATCGACGAAGCCGAACGGAGCTGCGCGGGCGTGCTGCACAAGGCTGAGTTCTGGCACCGCCACGCATTGACGTCTTTCAACGAACGCCAGCGGACGATGCTCAATCGCGTCCTCGATGGCTTCGAGGGAAAGCTCACAGCCAGAAAGTGGGCGGCAATCGCGAAGTGCTCGATGCCGACGGCACAACGTGACATCAAAGAGCTGATCGACCACGGCGTGCTTGGTCGCAATGAAGGCGGCAGCAAGAACACCAGCTACAGCCTGGTCACGCCAGAGCTGACGGCTCGCTGACTAAACGGCTGGAACAGGGGAGGGGAGGGGCCGCCTATGCGGCGGCGCGGTGTTGCTCCATCTGCTGCGGCTGCAAACCGTGCAGAAAGTCAGCCGCCCGCTGTGCATGGCTGGCGGCAGTGAAAATGAACCGCTTGTCGTTCTTCAGCACGGCCAACCACGTCGCGATAGGGCGGCGGCCACAGTCAGATTGCGATCTTCTCGACCTCATCGAGCGAAATCTCGTCCCCCCTGCGGTCATAGAGTTTTGTCGTCCGCGGTGACGCATGATTGGCGATCGTCTGCGCATGCTCCAGCAGCCCCTTGTTCTTGAGATAGGTGGTAATCCCGGTGGCGCGGAACGTGTGGTTACCGATGCGGGTGGCGATGCCGGCTGCCGCCGCCCGGCGCTGGATCATGCGATAGGCGTCCTGCTGCCAGAGCGCCTGCGCCCGGCCTGTCTTACGCCCAGTGCTGCGGAACAGTGGCATGTCACTCTCGCCGGCGATGCCGGCGGCGGCTATGTACTCGTCGAGGTACTGTTCGAGTGTGTGGTGGCAGGGCACCTCGTGTTCCTTGCCGCCCTTCTCATGCAGGCGCACCCAGCCGCGGCGGCCCTGAATGAAATAGTCCTTCACCTTCATGTCGATGACCGCGTTCACGCGCGCGAAGGTGTAGACCATGACGCCAATCAGCGCCCGATCGCGTAAACCGATCAGCGTGCTGGTGTCTATCGCATCAAGCAGCACGCGCGCCTCATCGGCGGTGAGCACCGGTGTCTTGCCCTTCTTCACCACGTATTTCGGACCGCGCACGGCATGCGCCGGGTTCACCTCCATCACGTGGCCGGTCACCAGCCAGTCGAACAACATGCGCAGCGCCGCCAGGTGCTGTTTCACCGTGGGTGGCGTGAACGTGCCTTGCAGTTCCTTGACGAAGGCCGCGACATGGAATGGTTGCACCGCGGCCAGTTCATGCAGGCCGCGCGCATCGCACCAGGCCGCGAAACGCCGTGTGGCGTTGAGATAGGCACGACGCGTGTGGTCATTGTTGATCTGCGCGGTGAAGAACTCGACGAAGCGCCGCGCCGCCCGTGGCGTCGGCGCGAACAGCGGCGCTGGCAGCAGGGCAGCGGCCGGCGCAACGGCGAGTTGGGTCCCGCCGACATGCGCTCTTTGCAGCATTGGGTCCGGAGGGACGCGATCAGGCTCCGCCATCGTCATCCTCGGCGAACAGCGGCGGCAGATTCCGCCCGCCATAGAGCACGCGGTCGATGACAACCTGCGTGTCGGTGATGTGGTAGGCGATGGTGACGCGGCGGCGATAGGTCGTGGTGCGCAGGCCCGTCCGCAGGTCGTCGCGCCGCGTGCCCCGCTCTGGGAAGGTCACCAGGTTGCGGCAGGTCGTCACGATGCGGTCGGTGTAGTTGCGCGCCCGCTCGGCGCCGGCATCGGCCGCGATGGTGTCATAGAGGTCGAACAGATCCGTCAGCGCCTCGGGACGTTATCACACTCTATGAGGAGCACCACCTGCTAGCAAGAACGGACGCCGCCTGTCGGTCGGAGGGGACGATGACCTATTGCACAGAGGGGTCTGACGATAACCCCTCTCAGGGAACTCCAGCGATGGACATCGATACGGATACGGAGATCGACGAGACGGTACTGGCCTTGCTCTACCTGACGCAAGATCGGATGGCGCGCATCGGCATGCATCGCCGGCCCTCGGGGCACTACTAACTGTGGCGCTTGGTAACTAGGCGGAGCGTCTCCGGCGAGCAGTGAGGCCGAGACAGCCGAGCGCGACGCCGAGCACTGCGACGCTGGACGGCTCCGGCACGGGGTCTGCGCGGGTTTTCCACGCCTGCGAACCCGTGTTGCTGCCACCGTCGGTGAGATCCGCGGCGAAATATGCGAGCGCCGCGTTCGGAACGAAGTCGTCGGTGCTGAGGGCGCCGGTCCTGGTGACCTTAAACTCCAGGTCGCCCCGTAATCGGGGCATAACCCCGGGCCGCAGTCGCATCAGGCGGGTTGTCGGCGGCAGCGGATGAGATCTGGAAGCTGCGGGACGGCGGGGCCGCCGCGGACGCCGAGTCTGGCGCCAAGATAATCCCAAAAGGCAATGCCGAGCTTCCTGCATGTCTTGGCGAGCCCGAGAAACGCGTCGCGGCAGTCGCGACCGATGTCGCTGTGGGTTCCGCCGCTGACGTGGCGTTTGGTCACTTGGCAACGGATGTCGTTTTCCGATCCATTGGTGTGTAGCGGAATTTCCGGGCGATCGAGCACCATCAGCAGTTCGTCTTTGTTGGCGTGCAGCCGTTGCAGCAGGCGGTCAAGGGTGACGAAGCCTGTACGCCGTTGAAAGATGCGATCGAAGCGCGCCCGCAACTCACTGCGTCGACGCCGCGTCGGCTCGAGCCGGTAGGCCTTCAGGTCGGCATAGTATAGCGCACCATTCGCGCGGTCAGCACCAACTCCTGCACTTGGTACGGCTCGGCCGGGCAATCTCATCGCGCTGCGCCATCACGATCTGCTTCAGTTCCGATACCTCGCCCAGCAGTTCCACAAACCGAGCTTCCAGTTCGGCACGCGAAAGTCGGAAAGATTGGCGCGCGGCGGCATGCCACAACCGAATCGTACCCGCCCGCGTCGGGGCAAGCGAGAAAATTACTGATCGAGCGGACCGAGACGGCGGGTGTGGTCAAGTGGTAGGCGAGCTAGGTGGTGGGCGAGCGCTGCCAGCCGCAGAAATCAACCGATGGCCTGCATTGCATCGCCACACCTCTGTGTCCGATGTGGGGTGGTTGGACGCGAATGAGGTCGGAATTGGAAGCGATTTGACACCCGGTTTAGATTCCCGCGAAGAGCGATCGGCAAGCACGATCGGTGGTGTAGGAAGTTCGAAGCTTGAGCAAACCCGCCAACCACGGCTTCGGGCCGACCAGGATCACCGCTCACTTCAAAAACGGCGGCCCGTTGGAGAAACCGGTGCAGATGGCATGCCCAGCGCGCGCACCACGCCGCTGTATGATCGCGTCGGGCACCCGATTTTGCATCCTGCGGCGCGGGGATCCCCCATCTGCAGATTGCCTGTACGTTCACATAAACCCTACTGAGGCGTCATGGCTCAGGCCTACTTCTCGATCATAATGGCCACCAGGAACAGGCCCACCGACTTCAGGAAAGCGGTGGACTCGGTGCTCGCTCAGTCGTTCCGAGATATAGAAATCATCGTCGTGAACGACGGATCGGAGGACGGGTGTCAAGCGCAGTATTCAGCGATCCTGGATACGATTAACGGCGTTCCGGTTCAGGTCGTCTCCCTTGTCCGGCGGCCGAACGGCCACGGCCAGAGCTTCGCGATAAACTCGGGCGTGGGCAAAACCAAAGCGCCTTACGTCTGCTTTCTGGATGATGACGACTATTGGACTGATCCGCGCCACCTGGAGCGGGCGGCGGACGTCATTTCATCGTCCCCTGTGGACCTCTATATGGCCAACCAAGCAGCATACAGGGGCGCCAATCTTCAGTCGGGGCCGATATGGCTTGAGGACCTGGGGCCCATATTTGAGCGCTTGAGCAGAAGTCCGGAACGTAACGGATCATTTACAGTGAGCGTTGAGGACTTGCTGAAAAGCTGGAGCTTCTGCCATCTCAACACCCTCATCGTCCGGCGCACGCTATACGAGGACATCGGCGGAATGGACGAAGCTATCCGCTGGGAGTGCGACCATGACCTCTATCTGCGCCTGATTGACCGTGCCGCCGTGATGACGTTCATGCCGGTCGTAGTCTCTGGCCATAATATACCAGATCCGGCCAGAAAATCCAGCATGACTACGGGACTGACTGAAACAGAGCGGCGCCTCTTTCAGCTCGCCGTGTTCCGTCGTGCACAGTATCTTGCCCGACACCCAATGATCCGGGCCTACGCGCAGAAGCACACCGCATACACGCTGAAACAGATTGCCGAGTCTCTGGCCGCAGCCGGGCGCTATCTTGACGCGTCCTCTTATGCGCGTGAGGCGCTGCGTGCCGGGACCACTCTCAAATGGATCGGCTACACGGCATGGCTTACGGTTCGGGCGCTGCTCAGTGTCAGGGCCGGCACGGGACAGTGAGATCCCGCATGACGCCGGACAAGAAGTAAATAAGCAGTTAAACGGCAGTTTATTGCACGAAATCTTGGAGAATACAATGATGAGCATAACGTGGAGGATGCGGAAGTTATGGCGCGATATCTCTTTGTTCGGACTTAGCACGGCGATTCGATCAGCACCGAGCTGTCGTTGATTTTCCGTACATTTCGCCAGGTTCCCTCTCGGCTCAACCTCTGGGTGCTTGTGGGATTGCATTCAACGGTCACTCGGTAATCAGGAGGACACCAATCTAATGCCGTTCTTCTCGGTCGTCATGGCGACCCGCAATCGCCCGACTCTGTTCCGCCAAGCACTGGAATCTGTGCTCGGTCAATCCTGCGGGGATTTCGAGATCATCATCGTCAACGATGGCAGCTCGAGTGAGCATCAGTCCGCATATAAATCCATCCTTGGCGCAGTCGACCCGAGTCGGGTGCGCTCTTTTGCTCTCATCCCTCGGCCCCAAGGCCATGGAGGCAGCTTCGCGCGCAACTTCGGCGCCGCGGAAGCCAACGCACCCTATCTCTGCTCCCTCGACGACGATGATATCTGGACCGACTCGAACCATCTCAGCCGCGCCCAGGCCGTAATCACGGAGGCTCGTGTTCCGGTTGATATCTACATGACCAATCAGGCCGCCTTCCTGCACGACAAACCGCAGCCGGGGCCGATCTGGATTGAGGACCTGCCGCCAATCCTGGCCAGCCTCGGCAACCGGCCGGATCGGCACGACGCGTACACTGTGACCGTCGAGGAGTTGTTGCGGAGCCAAGGATTCTGCCACCTGAACACGCTGATTGTGCGTCGCGCGCTGTACGCCGAGATCGGCGGCCTGGACGAGAGGAACGGGTGGGAGTACGACCGCGATCTGTATCTCAGGCTGATCGACAACGCAGCCGTCATAAAGTACGCGCCGGTCACCACCGCGCGGCACAACGTCCCCGATCCCACCAAGGCAGCCAACATGACGACGGCACTCTCCGAGTTCGAGCGACGCCTATCTCAGCTCCGTTTACTCGATCGCGCCATTTTCTTCAGTCGGCATACCGCCATCCGCGCTTATGGCCGCCGGCACAAGGCATATACGCTGAAGCGCATTGCCGAATTACTTGCCGCTACGGGCCGGCACGCAGAGGCGGCGTTCTATGCTCGCGAAGCCCTCGGTGCCGGGCCCACCGCCAAGTGGGCGGCCTATACCGCCTGGCGCACACTGAAACAGGCATTGGCTCGCCCGTCATCTTCGGGCCGGAGTGACAACGACCATTGATTTGGTGCAGCTGTCTGGAGGTCAGAGCATCCGACGTAAGTAACCGCGGCGTCCTGGGCACACGCTTCACCGACCGTAGCGGCAGCGGCTTCCAGCCAGCGGTGCGGGCGCACTCCCGTGCCTGCGCGTTGTCGGTGATGCCAGGGAAGCGCCGCCGCAGCTCGAGCGCAGCCGCGAATTCGCCCCGCTGCTGCTAGACGGCGCTTGCGGCGGCCGTTCTATTGCCGCGCGCGACCTGGCGGCCGTTGGGCGAGCTATAGTGACCTGATGACAGCGCGCGCGGGCAACCCGCCGGAGCTTGAACGGATCCTACCTAACCCGAGCTTCCTGCTGCTAGATACTGTTAATTGAGACTTGTACTAAGACATAAACTATGCCGACAAGCTCACCGTCGACTCCAATTCCACGGCAGCAAGCGAGAAACGCTATCGTCCGAACCCGGCTCAAGCAGTCGAGCGAAAGCATCGCGCAGATACATTCGCACATCAATCCCGTTGAGCGTTGCCGTCTGCATGACGGAATAGGCGGCGGCTGCATGCTCACCTACCCGACCGCCAAGAGCGTCATACCATGGGGCGCCGAACCAGGCGAGGCTGCTCAACACAGGCTCTGTCGCGGAATTGTCGAAGTCCAGGCAACCGTGATCGAGGAACCGCGTCAGAGCACGGCGCCGGTCGAGCGTATAGCGGAATGCTTCTGCCAGGCCCGACTTGCGGTCGATCGAGCCCAGCGAAGCTTCGGCCCATGCGAAGAACGCCCCGACGAGAGGTCGCGCGCTGGCGCGCCTGGCAACGCGGCCGATGGCCGGCTCGAACCGTGCCTCCGCATCGATCGCATGAATCGCAGCGATCCGGCTGAGCGCCTCTGCGGCGAGCGCTGAGCGGCCGAATTCAATGGTCTCGCAAAACTTCAGCCGACACCGTGCCCAGCACGCGACTTCTATGATAGCACCGGGCGATTCTTCGCCCGCCTCGCTCGGCCGAGCGAATGCGGAACCGGTATGGGTCTGCAGAAATCCGGAGAAGCGGCGTAGGTGTTCATACCGTTGCGCGGGACTGCGGTCTGGGCTGTAGAAGACCGCAACGGCGGGGGGTGCCGCGCCACAGGAGGAACGGTCGTCGCGAACATAGATCCAAACCCGTCCCTGTCCCGAGCCCTGCGGACCGGATGTTGCCACCGGGACCGGCACGTCGGCGGCGTGCAGCGCCTCGGCAGCGAAGACATGTTCCCGGATGAGCCGGACAATCGGATCGAGCAACGCGACGGCCCGCTTGACGTCATTAGTGGCGCCCGGCGGATGGCGCAGAATTTCAGATGGGGCAACTTCGCCTCCATAGCCACCCGCCGCAAGGGCCATGCCGTATTCAGCCAGCAGTCTCTCTGCCAGCCAGTCAGCATCGAGGCGACCGCCGGTCGCTATGCCGACTTTAGCGTCCGGCGCAGCCTCCAGACTTGCCGTTGTAGGACGAAGGATGCGGAAGCAACCCCGCGCTCCGTAGCGAAGTCCGCGGAACCGCCCCTCCCTCCAGCCGGCGCGTCGTTGCAGCTCAGCCGCGACCAGTCGAGCGACCGCCACATGGCACGACAGTGGTCGGAGTGCGGAGCGGGCGGCAAAGCCGAACGCACCGCTTCGGAGAGCTGGAAGAACTTGGACGCGCAGGATCACACGAGCCGCTACCAGCTCCATCGACAGCGGCACGACCCAGAGCGCCATTCCAATAAGCCGACGGAACCAACCGTAATGAAAGATCAAGGGGCAGGGTAGGTCCCAGGCGACGAAGTTCTCGTAGAAGAGAGCAAACAGTAGCGCTTGATCTCGGCGGGTCACGTTGCGCACCGGATTTCTCACTTGCTCGGGCTGTGAACCGACCCAATCTGTTGCGCCGCGCTCCATCAGATAAGGAACGCCATTGAACGTGCTGGCATCGAGCGAAGGCCGCCACGGCAACTGCAGCCACGCAGCAGTACTTCTCATCGTCTCGTGCGGGTAAAGATGCAGATCTTCGAAGCGGATGGCTCTGGTGCGCTCGGCGGTCCCGGGATGTGGACGATCCTGTTTCGTCAATTGGGCGGTGATAGCCAAAACGGGCTTGAGATAGGCGGGTTGCGGCAATTGGCCATCGGCGGTGCCCAGATAGAGGTTTCGCTCGAAAGAAGACCTGAAGCACGCGACCGGATGTCGAACGGTATGGATGAAGCGGGCTTTCGGGAAATCTTCAATTAGCGCCCGCGCCACCGCTTCTTCCCAATTGTGTTGGACGAAGACCATCAGGGGACGAGGATTGGAGGAACGGCGTCCTCGGGCGAGATCGTACGCGACGTAGACGAATTGGAAGAAAGTCCGCCTCGCCGCCAGTAAGGCTGGGGAGCGGTCACCATAAACCGCAAGCAGCGCATCGATTGCCGCCCGATAGTCGGTTTCGGGGATAATGAAATCGCCATAGTGGAAGGGCCGCCCGCGCTCCTCGCAGTAGCGAGGATAGGAAAGGAGCCGATCGCGCAACGACAGTTGCGAATTCCGCTCGAAGAATTCGAGGATCTTCTCGCTGTGCAGGCCTGGCAGCATGACAATGTCATCGTGCCCATCGAGAAAGCTGACAAGGAGAAGCGATGCGCTGCGTCCCCATGCCGAGACAGCAACGACCTCGTCCATCCCCAGCACATCATAATGTCGAAGATCCTGGATCTTTCGCGGGACGAGCGGAGCGTGAGGAGGTGCGGTGGTCAGGGTTTGTGCTGTCATCGTAATCGCTCGTTAACCGAGTGTCTCAGGCGCGCCGGGCTGCCGTGTGCCGAGATCTGGCGTCTGGCGATCGGCATGGCTTCCTTCGAGACACAGCCGGACAGCGGTTTGGCGCACAATGTCGGCCAGTCGCGCCGCACGGCCATAGAATGCGAGGAAATTCGTCGTGCGCCTCGTCGAAGTCAGCCGGTGGAACGACGAAGCCATGGTGGCGAGATCAATCGAGCCATTCGGCAGACCCGTTTCCTCGGCCGAGCTTTTTCGCCAAGCGATCATCGCGTTTTTCGAGGTCTCGATCTCTTGCCACACATGTGTCATTGGGCTCAACCACCGAAACAGAACGCAGGCTGCGCGCGACGAGCATGTGGGACCAGATGCCCTTACCAGCCCCGACATCGACGGCATTGATGACGGTGGGATCCAGCCCCAACAAGTCAAGGATCGCAGTCGCGAACTCATGCACGCGATCCAAGCGAAACTTGACGTCGTCGCTAGCCAACCCTCTGAAATATTCATGCTTCATGATGGAACAGTCTACAGTGCCGGCTACAAATCAGTCAGACCGAACGAGCCACCCAGGCTCGGGTCATGTAGGTTGTCTCGATCGCGGTCATGCCGGCGGTCCGCCGTTCCACCGTCACAAGGAACTGCCTGAATAACTCCGGACCCAGTTGCACCTGCAAATCGTTGACTGATCGCCACGCCCCCAGGTACTGCTCCGGCGTCTGGGAAATCGTATGGCGACCCTCGAGATAAAGTATGTCCGTGAAGTTCCGTCTTCCCCTCAACAGGTCGTTCAATCGCTCCGTCAAACCCGAACGGCCGGATGATACCCGCCGGATATCGGGCTTTAAGCGGGCGATCTCGGCTTCAATTTCCACCAGCAGAGGATTCACCTCGATCAGGCGCGGATTCCACAGTGCCACAAACAGTCCACCCTGTCGCAGGATGCGTTGGAATTCATCGCAGGCTCGATCGAAGTCGGCCCAATGGAACGAGGACGCCATGCTGACAAGGTCAAACGAATGATCCGGCAACCCAGTAGCTTCCGCTGTGCCTTTGCTGAATGTGACGCCGGTCCCGGCCGAGGAGGAGATTCCTTCACGACGCATGTCGTCGTTGGGTTCCACGGCGACGACCGAATGCAAGCCGCGCTCGACCAGCGCGCGCGTCCAGATGCCGGTGCCCGCACCGATGTCGGCGGCATCAATCGAGGATGCGTCCTTGCCCACGAAGCACACCACTGCGTCAGCCACGGCGGGTGCATAGCCTGGGCGGAATTTGGCGTAATCGCGGGCGAGGCCGGTGAAATCCCCGTGTTTCATGCTGCTGGACAACGTCAGGGTCTCCGATCGGGATACGAATACGGTTAGTCGTGGTCAGGCTTCGAACACGAGATCCCCCGCCGCCGCCATTTCTTCGTACAGCGCGACGTCGTTGGGATTATCAATTTCACCCCATTGTCCATCCGTGCCGATCATCGCGATCTGGGGCGCCTTCCGGACCAGCGACCTGCGCAACAAGCCCGTCATGTCGAGCCGGTCTCGTGCCGCGGGATCCAGTTCGCCGAGTAACGTCTCGATGTCCTGCCAGGCCGCCGGCGTAAACTTCAGCAAGCCCATATATTGGCCTTCGATCTCGTTGATTAGCTTGGTTTTTCCACCGATCTCCAGCAGGTTTCCGGCTTCGTCGAGACGGAATGTCTCGGCGTCCGACAACGGATCGGTGAACCGCCGGGTCCATAGATCGCGCCACCGGCGATCGTAGGCAACGACGAGGTCGCCGGGAGCGGACGCTAGGTCGCGAACCAGGTCTCGCCGATAGAAAATGTCCGCGTAACTGACGATGACGGGTCCGGTTCGCAGCCAGGGGGCCGCCGTGGCGAGCGACATCACCATGTTGGTTTCAGCCCACCGCTCATTGGCGAAATAAGTAGCACCGGGAACCGCGATCATGTCGGCGCGATATCCGCGTACGATGCCGATGTCGTTGGCGCCACCACCTCGCAAGGCCGCGACCTGGCGTTCGAGCAAAGGCTTGCCGGCCAGGGAGATAAGGCATTTGGGCCGCTGCTCACCGAGTTCTCCCATGCGGCTGCCGCGGCCAGCCGCCAGAATAATGGCCTTCATTCAATGAACCCCAAATATGCGACGGACGAGCGCGATATCCTCTGGCCGGAATGGATCAAAGCGCTCCGGATGCCACATGATGCCGGTCACGCGATTGTTCGAATGCCGAATAGCCTTGATGACGCCGTCTTCCGCCGAAGCCCAGACATCCAGTAGTGGGTGAGAGGCCGTGGCGCCGAAGTCGTGGTAACTGTTAACCTCTGTCGGTGCCCCATTGACCCGGATCGTCTGCCTCGCCGTGACATGTCCTTCCACACGCCGCAGCTGTACGGCGTGTCGCTGTTGAATGACTTGCATGCCGCGACAGACTCCGAGAACCGGCCGGTTTTGCCGTTCAGCGAGGTCGAGCAATACATTCTCCGCCCTGTCGCGTTCCGGCGCGTCGCCGCCCAATACCTCAAGATCGTTGCCGCCGGTGAGGATGTAACCCGCCAGCGGAAAGCTTTCGCATAGGCTCGATGCCACGGCGGGGACATTGGGAAGCATGATCGGCAACAGGCCGCACGCCAACAGAAACCGCGCCCAGGCTTGATCGAGGCAATCACGGCGTTCCCCGTAGCCGGGAACGACAGTCACGCGCTGGGTGATCCCGACCGCCTTCATGCGATGAGTTGAACCGTCTGGTTGCTGCAGTCGACATGCAGCGTACGAGCCGATCCCCAGCGTTGAAACAATGTTTCTCCCGCGCCGATCACAGCCGGGATGCCAAGCTCGCCCGCGCGTATCGCCATGTGCGAATTGACGCCGCCGAACTGGGTCACGAAACCGGCGATGCCGCGGCTGAAGATCCAGTCAAAACCAGGGTCGGCGCTGGGCACGAACAGAATGGTGCCTGCTAGGCTTTCCGGCGTGTCACTCAGCGACGATGTCGGTGCGGTGACGCTGTTTCTGGTAATGAAATTCGGCTCGCACGGCGGCACATGGAAGGCGAACACGTCGTCGGGGGAGGCGATCACCGGTGGCAACACCAGGCTTTTGGTGACCAAGTGTCGTCGCTTTCCGTTCCTCACGCTTTCCTCGAGCAGTTCCTTGACCCCGCCGCTCCGGCTGTAAAGTAGCCGGATATCGTCGTAGTTCAGGAACCCGCAATCTGCCTCCGGGATCCCCTGATCCCGTGCAAGTTCCCTGATCAACGACAGCGCATCACTGAGATTGCGGGTGAAGATGAACTTTCCGTACTCACGTCCCTCGATGCCCGCCCTGATGAATTCAATCAGCCGAGCCGAATCCGTTTCCAGCGCGTGCTCGGCGATCAAACTATCGATCTTTCGCAATTGCTCGGGTGAGAACGTGAACCCCGGCATCTCCAACACCGGCGCGCGCTTCGCTGACCAGTCGAAATAGAGATCAGGTTGCTCATCGTAGCGCGGTGACATGATGTCGTAAGTGCCCGGCCGCAGGTGGCCGTAGCGCTCGAGGAACTCCTCCTTCGAGAGCAGCGCCAAGTCGCGCCCAATACGGGAACCGATTGTGTCGATGCTCGCCATGAAGCCGGCATGCTCGTCCTCGCTGAGGATGCCGCAGGTGACGAACGACCGCAAAATCTGCACCGCGATGAACCCGGCCCGCGCCAGACCCGCGAACGGCAGTGTGCCGTAGCGCTTGCAGTCTTCGATCAGCCAGTAGATGCGGGCGATCTTGTCGATGCCGGCGTCGCGGAAGGAAGGTAGTCGCCGTGCCAGGAGATCAACCTTCTCCAGGTCCTGCCGCCAGATCCCGTTTTGTCCATGGATGATCCGATTTGTGAGACGCCGCAGCGAGTCGGACAGCACGTCGAGATCCCTGCCCGTGAACCCATGCTCGAGCAGCGTCGTGACGCGTTCAGGCAGATCGAGCGTATAGCAGGAAAAGATGATGTCGAATTCGACCTTGTCGTGCAGATACGGTTCTGCCGCCAGTCGATCGACGTAGTAATTCACCAGCCGCTCGGCGAGTTCATCGGGGACATCGTTCGGCACGAACGAATTGAAACTCACGCGGACATCGATGTAAGGCAGGCCATGGAAACTGACCAGCAGCGGAAAGCTGCGGAGGTTTTGATAGCCGTAATTGTCGCGCTGATAAGCCCAAATGGAATCGGTGATCAGCTCACGATACAGCGAGAGAGACAGCGATCCCGGGCGCAATCCGATGATCTCCGCCGGGTTCCAATCCGGCATGACACCGAAAAGCGTCCGCTGGCCGTGCAGAAACGGTATTGGACGGCAGAGCAATTCGACCTTGCGAGAGATATCCACGAGCGCGGCATGGACCAGCTCGTCGTTGTCAGATTCGATGTCAGGCCGGTCGCTGCTCAACCGGCGAACCTGTAACAGATAGACCCGCCTTTGGCCGTCAATGGCGAATTCGATATCGAGCCCGTCGCATGCCAGCAGGCGGTCGAGTTCGGTCATCAGCACGAGCACAGGCGCCAAGAGATCGGGACATGCGTCGGCGCGCGATTTGAGGCAGTAGAAGGTCTTGAGGTGGTTTCCCGCGCCAGCGGTGACCATGTCGGTCCGGCCCGAAACATCGTCGTAGTTAATGACGAAATATGGCCCGTGACCGTTGGGGTCGCGTGAAAACGCGACCCCCGCCATCGTCACGTCGCTGAGCATCGGCTGCAGAAAAAGCTGGTCGTCCGCGGCGCCGCCTTCGCCGAACGACGCGATGACTTTCTCGATCGCCCAGCATATAGCCGCGGAACCTTTCACCCCCAGAACCGACAGATAGCGTCCGGCCTGAGAGTTCGAAGCGCCGTCCTCGGTCCTCGCGCTGCTGCGAACGATGACTGACTCTGCAGCCCAGGCGGTGGACCGAATTTTGCGCAGAACGGCGTCGGGATCCCGGCGCCACGCTGCCACCGAGAAACAAATCTGGGGCAGCACGTGCCCGGTGCGCAGAACGGACGCCAGAGCTGCCAAGGTCTCGGCCTTGGTGCCGAACGGGATGGCGGTATGGTCGCTCGCCACGCCAATGCGACGTGGTTTGGCGAGCCGGTTCCATATCGTGGTCACCGCCGCTGCCGCATCGAGTTCGCCGTGGTTGTCGAGCACAAGGTCCGGCGTCTCTGGCACCTCCGCCCGGACGTCCATACCAACGACGTTTCGGATCTGCCCGCGCCGGGCTTTCGCGTAGATCCCCTTGGCATCCCGCCGCTGGAGCTCAACCATTGGTACCCGGAGGTAAATTTCTTGATAGAGTGGAATGTTCAGGCGGTTCCATCGCTGAACTTCGTGGAACAAGGAGATCGTGGCGCACACGACGTCGAGGCCCTGGCCCGACAACATTTGGCAAAGTCGGGCATTCCGCATGGCAGATTGTCTGCGGGACGCGGGGTCGTGCTGGAGATCGTCAGCGATAACGCCGCGGAGCGTGTCGCCGTCGAGGAAAATTGCAGCGCGACCCGCATCACGCAACCGCATCCAAAGTGCGGCGCCGATGGTGGTCTTTCCGGCGCCAGAAAGTCCGGTGATCCAGAACACCCGGCCCGGCACGGTGTCAGGCGAGACCGTCGCCGACCGCGCTGCCGCGCCATGCTGACACCCATTCCGTGCCACGACGTCGGTAGGGTCGATCCGCGCGTCTAACCTGCTGGCGGCATCCATTATGAGTTTCATCGAATGTCGCTGACCCCCGGGTGTGTGGAAATATGCCTAAGGGAGGAGAAGTGAAATTGGATTGTGCAAGTAATGTTGCCATACCATGAACGTTATGTGAAGGAAGAAACGTCTCTTCAAGAGTCCTGATTTTGAGACGCTCTACCTGCAAACGCCAACTTTGGAGCTATACAAAATGATATTCGTCAAACAGCGCTTGCCGAGATTGGGCCTCTGGGCCAGAGAAGTTGTCGCCCGGGCAGGATTGGAACCCCCGGGGACGCGGATATCAGGAAGTGGCTCGATGTGGGCAAGCGTACAAAGGATCGGGCGGCGGCCGACTGATGCCGCCGGAGAGTTCGTCGGAAGAGCAGGTGTCTCGCGAGGTTGGCGTGAAATGGGAGTCGCGTGCTGGGCACGGTGTCGGCTGAAGTTTTCGAGATCCCTGAATTTCACCGGGTCCGCGCTCGCCGCAGAGGCGCTCGGCCGGATCGATCGATGTTACGCCGCTTTCGGCGGTCGGGGCCGGTGAGCATGCAGCGCCGCCTAACCGTGAGGCACGCCGTCGCAACACGGCAAAGATAGGGGTGTCGGCGGGCTATGACCGTACTGAGGGTAGTGCTTTCCAGGACCGGAGAGCACAGGCCATCGCAGACGACCTCAAACGGCTAGGTTTTGCGGACAGCGAGATCTCTTGTGGGGCGCACCTATGATCTGCCACCAACACGCCCTGGTGGTTCCGTATACGTCTGTGACTGGATGGACGAGAAAGAACTTCGGAAGACACCGCCAACTGATCCAGATCAGAAAGTCACTTACAAAGTCGGAGCGGTAGAGCTTCGTATCCCGCTCCGATACCTGTCGCCATTCGAGTGGCGAGACGTTCCCATTGAGCCGCGGAACAGGAGCGAGAATGCGAATATGTTGTCGGCATGGCGCGGTCAGGTGTCAGCGGGCGGCATGACGA
>Ga0310811_10003821_pt1 | contig 18978 bp, 15 predicted proteins | sample YCmetagenome_FD_207642 | JGI IMG/M metagenome (GOLD analysis project Ga0310811, IMG submission 207642) | Soil microbial communities from experimental microcosm in Duke University, North Carolina, United States - YC | ecosystem: Engineered > Artificial ecosystem > Soil microcosm > Unclassified ...
CGCGGCCTTCATGGCCTCGCGGATATCCTTGGGGGTCGACACCGTCTTTCCGCTGACGTTGAGAATGACGTCGCCGGTCTTGATGCCCTTGCTGGACGCCGTGCCGTCCGGATCGACCCCGGTCACGACGACGCCCTGATCGCCGGCTCCGCCCACGGCTGATGCTGGAGCCACCGTCAGGCCGAGCTTACCGACATCAGACCCGGTGGGATCATCCTCATGCTGCGAGTTGAGGCTCGCCTGCTGCTGCTTCTGCATCTCGCCCAGCTTCAGGCTGACCGTCTTCTCCGATCCCTTGGAAAAAACACCCAGCTTCACTTCGGCTCCGGGCGAAAGACTACCGATCTTCTTCGCCAGGTCGCGGGCGTCTTCGACCGATTTGCCATTGACGGAAACGATCACGTCACCGGACTTGATGCCCGCCTTCTCGGCCGGTCCGCCGGACTGCGGTTCGGCAACAAGAGCACCCGCCACTTTCTTGAGCCCGATGCTGTCGGCGATGTCGGGGGTGACCGGCTGGATCTGCACGCCGATCCATCCGCGCGTGACGCTGCCGTGATCCTTCAACTGCGCGATGACATTGCGCACGGTGTCGGCCGGAATGTCGAACGCGATGCCGACCGAACCGCCGGACGGCGAATAGATCGCAGTATTCACGCCGATCACATTGCCATTGGTGTCGAAGGTCGGACCGCCGGAATTGCCCTTGTTGACCGGTGCGTCGATCTGGATGAAGTCGTCATAGGGGCCGGCGCCGATGTCGCGACCGCGGGCGGAGACGATGCCGGAGGTCACAGTGCCGCCGAGGCCGAACGGATTGCCAACCGCCAGCACCCAGTCGCCGATGCGCGGCTGTTTCTCGCTCAGCTTCACGTAGGGGAAATTATTGCCGTCGATCTTGATGAGCGCGAGGTCGGTGCGCGGATCGGTGCCGATCACTTTCGCATCGTGCGTCTTGCCGTCATCGGTGATCACCTTGACGGTTTCGGCTTTCTCCACGACGTGGTTGTTGGTTACAGCATAGCCGTCAGCCGAGATGATGAAGCCCGATCCCTGACCGGTAATGAAATGACGGGGCGTGTTTTGTCCGCCGCGCTGATTGCTACCGCCATTGTTGTTCTCATCGGGATTGCCGAAGCGACGGAAGAAGCGCTCGAACGGCGAACCAGGCGGAAACTGCATGCCTTCGACATTGTTGGCGCGCGCATCGGTGCCGAGCTTGACGCGAACGGAAATAACGGCGGGTTTCACCTTCTCGACGATGTCCGCAAAGCCCACGGGAGCCGGAAGACTGTGCGCCTCCTGCGTCAGGTTCTGCGCCTGAGCGGGGCTGGTCAGCGACGGAGTGTAAGGGCTGACGGCAAAAGCCGCCCCGCCGATACCGAGTACAGTGGTACCGAGAAGGACGAGCCGGCGCGCGGAAAGGGCTTTCTTCTGTTGGGGGGCGGACGTCATCGGGCAGTCTCCATCTGGAAAATTCATTGAACGCGGCGAAACAGTGCTGCGTCGTGCTGAATGAAAGATGGGGTATCGCGCGTTACATCGCCCTGTCGGCAGTATTAAATCTTGGTAAGATTGGGGAGAATTTATTACGCCGTAAAATCAATAGTTTAGGCGGAAAACCTCACAGGTGCGACTCTTTGCCGACAAGCTGGGAGACGCGCTCCTGCTCAGCCCCCGTCAGCGGGCGCTGCGACTCACGCATTCCGTCCGCCTGACGCCGCCGGCGGACGGCGAACAACAAAACGATTCCGCCGAGAACCAGCAGGATCGGCGGCGTGCCCCATAACAGAACCGTATGCATGCTCAATCGCGGCTTGAGCAGCACGAACTCGCCGTAACGCGCAACGAGATAGTCGAGCACCTGCTGGTCGGTGTCGCCCGCCTTCAACCGTTCGCGCAGCAGCAGACGCAGATCGCGCGCGAGCGGTGCTGCGGAGTCGTCGATGGATTCGTTCTGGCAGACGAGACAGCGCAATTCGCGCGACAGATCACGCGCGCGATGTTCGAGCGCCTGATCCTTCAGCATTTCGTCCGGCAGCACGGCGTGCGCCGGCAAAGACGAGAACGTGACGAATCCTGTCGCGCCAACGATCAGACAAACGATCAATAATGCGAGGCTGATACGGCGTTGCATGCGTTACTCCGCCGGCGCGAGGGCCGCCGTCTTGGCGCGCGCGGTTTTCGGCGCGCCGACGCGCAGGCGGCGATCGGTCAGCGACAATCCGCCGCCAAAGAACATGACCACCGCGCCGAGCCAGATCAGCAGCACCAGCGGCTTGTAATAGAGCCGCGCCGTGATCGATCCATCGGGATTGGGATCGCCGAGCGAAACGTAGATCTGACTGAACCCGCGCGTGAGCAGCGCCGCCTCGTTGGTGGTGATCTGGCGCACCGGGAACGTGCGTTTCGATGGACTCATGGTGGCGATCTCGTCGCCATTGCGTGTGACCTTGAACACGCCCGTCAACGCGCTGTAATTCGGCCCGCGATGTTGCGACAAGCCGCCGAATGTGAGGTCGTAATTGCGCAGCTTCACAGTCTGCTCCGGCCGCACCGTGATGATTTTTTCCGATGACCAGCTCGTTTCACAAACGATCCCGAGCAGCGTCAGTCCCATTCCCATATGCGCGAACGCCGAACCCCAGACCGACCGCGGCAGGCCGGCGACACGGCGCAATGCGACACGCGCCGGCACGCGCATGATGTTGGAGCGCTCGACAATGTCGGTGAGCGCGCCGGCAATGACGAAGACGGCAAGACCGATCCCGAGCGGCGCCAGAACGGCATGCGTCCCGGCAATGGCGAAAGCGGCGATAACGGCGACGAGGCCGAGCACGCAGGCGACCGCGAGGCGTTGCGCGACGCCGGGCAGATCGCCCCGTTTCCACGCCATCAGCGGACCGAACGGGATCGCGAACAGCAGCGGAATGAACAGCGGTCCGAATGTCAGGTTGAAATACGGCGCACCGACGGAAATCTTCGCCCCTGTCAGCGCTTCGAGCGCCAGCGGATAGAGCGTGCCGACGACCACCGTGGCGCAGGCGGTCGTGAGGAAGAGATTGTTGAGCACCAACAGCCCTTCGCGCGACACCGGCGCGAACAAGCCACCTTGCTTGAGCAGCGGCGCGCGCCACGCGAAGATCGACAACCCGCCGCCGATGAAGATGACGAGGATGACGAGGATGAAAATGCCGCGCAGCGGATCGGACGCGAACGTGTGCACCGATGTGAGCACGCCGGAACGGACGAGGAATGTACCGAGCAGCGACAGCGAGAAGGCGAGGATCGACAGCAGGATCGTCCACACCTTGAGCGCGTTGCGCTTCTCCATCACCAGCGCGGAATGCAACAACGCGGTGCCGGCGAGCCACGGCATCAGCGATGCGTTCTCCACCGGATCCCAGAACCACCAGCCGCCCCAGCCGAGTTCGTAATAGGCCCAGTAAGAGCCCATCGCGATGCCGAGTGTCAGGCACATCCAGGCGAGCAGCGTCCACGGCCGCACCCAGCGCGCCCATGCGGCGTCGATGCGTCCGTCGATCAACGCGGCGATGGCGAAGGAGAACGAGATCGAGAACCCGACATAGCCGAGGTAAAGCATCGGCGGATGCACCGCCAGACCGAAATCCTGCAGCAGCGGGTTGAGTTCGCGGCCCTCGAACGGCGCCGGCGACAGGCGCGTGAACGGGCTCGATGTGATCAGGATGAAGAGATAGAAGGCGACCGCCACCCAGGCCTGCACCGCCAGCACATTGGCTTGCAAGGTCTTCGGCAAATTGGTCGAGAAGAATGCGACCAGCGCGCCGAACAGCGCCAGGATCAGCACCCACAACAGCATCGAGCCTTCATGATTTCCCCACACGCTGGTCACGCGATAGATCAGCGGCATCAGGGAATTGGAGTTCTCGTAAACGACCGACAGCGAGAAGTCAGACACGACATAGCTGTAAACGAGACACGCGAAGGACATCGCCACGAATGCGAACTGTCCCACCGCCGTCGGCGCGGCGACGCCCATCAACACCGGATCGTTGGTGCGCGCACCGATGAACGGCACAATCGACTGGATGAGCGCGAGCGCAAGCGCGAGCACGAGCGCGTAATGGCCGAGTTCAGGTATCACTGTCGTATCCAGCCTCCCTTAAATCGGATCGTCACTTCTGCGCGCTTTTCTGCGCCGATCCTGCCGCTGGCGTCTGCAACTGCGCGCCGGGACCAACCGATGCAGGAGGCCGCGGCATGCCCTTCCCCTCTTTCCATCGGCCCTGCTTCTTCAGGGCGTCGGCGACTTCTTTCGGCATATAGTTTTCGTCGTGCTTCGCAAGCACGGTCTCGGCATGGAACGTGCCGCCGGGATCGAGCGTCCCTTCCGTCACGATGCCCTGCCCTTCGCGGAACAGATCCGGCAAAATGCCCTGATACGTGACCGGCACTGTCTTGTTTCCGTCGGTCAAGTCGAAGGTGACGCGGAGGTCGTCACCCTTCTTGAGGCTGCCTTGCGTCACGAGACCACCGAGACGGATGCGCGTGCCCGGCGCGATGTGTTTGGCCTCGATATCCGACGGCGAATTGAAGAACACGATCGACGTGCTCAGCGCACTCAGGACGAGTGCCACGGCAATGCCGAGCACGGCGAGACCCGCGCCGATAACCGTCAGTCGTTTCTGCTTCCGGGTCACTGCGTCGTCTCCGTCGCGATTCCGAGCTGCTGTTCGAGCGCCGCCAGCTTCTGGGTCTTGTCATGGTCGGTGCCGGCAACGCGGCGCGCTTCGACGGCAGCCGTGCGCGCCTTGTCCTTGTCGCCAAGGATGCCATAGGCGCGGACCAGACGCAGCCAGCTTTCAAAATCCCCGCCTTCGCTCTTGAGCCGCTTGGCGAGGCGCTCGACCATGCCCTTGATCATCGCCTTGCGCTGTTCCGGTGACATTTCCGAGGCAGCCGCCATATCGGACTGGCTCGGACCGGGCGCCGCGCTCGAAGGCGCGCCGGCATCCGGTGCCGATGCGGTCTTGTCCTGTGCGGTCTTGTCCTGCGCAGCCGGCGGCGGCGGGCTGCCGGTCGTCTGCGCCAGCGCCTCGCGCACATAACTCGCCCATGGCGCATCGGGCGGCGCATCGGCGAGCAGCGCTTTCCAGATCGCGACGCCGTCCTCGGTCTTGCCATCCTGCACGGCGGCGAGGCCGAGGAAATAGCGCGCCTTGGCGGCGGATTTGTCGTGATCGACCGCGCGCTGAAACGCTTCCCGCGCGTCTGCGGTGACCACGCCATTGGCAGAGGCCACGATCGCTTCGCCGAGATCGGCTTCGCGCTCGGCGGTTGCGCCGCTGTAGCGGATGGCGTTGCGCCAGGCGGTCACGCCGTCGTCGTAGCGCCCCAGGCGCACATAGATCGGCGCGATCACCTCCCAGCCGCGCCCGTCATCGGGCTGGCGCTGGAGATGATCCTCGATCTGCGCCACCATGCGGGCGAGCGACGGCGCGCCCTTCTCATGCATGCGCGCGGCGAGCGGCTGTCCGGGGAGGTTCGGCGAACCGAGGCTGAGATAGAGGATCGTCGCGCCGGCCGGCAGCAGCAGAAGCGCGACCAGCGCCACGGCGCGCCGATGCCACACGGGAGGCGCACGCCGGGCGGCTTCTTCGGATTGTGCGCGTTCGTCGGCGGCGAGCAGGCGGCGCGAGACTTCGACGCGCGCGGCTTCCGCTTCCGCCGCACCGAGACGCCCGGCCGACTGATCGCGCGCGATCTCCTCAAGCTGATCGCGGTAGATCAGCACGTCGGTACCGGACGCGGAAAGCGGGCCGCTGGACAGGGCGCCGCGCCGGCCGAGCGGCCAAAGCACGGCGAACACGGCGGCAGCCGTCATCAGCGCTATGAAGAACCAGAGCGTCATGCCTTATCGGCGAGCAAGGTGAAGTTGGAGCGTCCAACCGGGGGTCCGGTTACAGCATGCCAGAAAGGCGGCGGCAATGAGGTAACGCGGAGATGAAGGGTCGGTTGGAGGGTTCAGCCGTGGCGGACACGGTTTTCGCGCACCGCATCGGCCGCTTTGGCGATGTCGGCCGATTTGGCGATCCGGGCGGAATAATCCTCGCCGAGAATAGGGCCGCAAAAGTGGATCGCCGCTTCTACCTGCGAACGCAGATAGGGGCGTGTCCTGTCGTCGGCGGTGCGCAGTGCTTCGATGAGAGCCTGCGTGGCCCGGTGCAGCCACTGCTCCAGGTCGGTCGCGACGCGCGCCGTGATTTCGCCAACGGCGAGTTCACTCGCGAGCGGACGGCAGGCGGCAACGAGTTCCACCATGCGCATACAGTGCGCAACCTCGGTTTCGTCGATGGTTGCGCCCGGAGCGATCTGATCCGCCGGTTTTGGCCGCAGCAGCAGGCGAACCGCGCCGGACGTCGACTCCATCTCGCTGCGCAGAATCCCGGAAATTGCGGAACGGATCGCCATGATTTGCCGCGACCATGGCGAGGTCGCCGGCAGATCGATTTCCGTGCGGATCCCGCGGATCGCGTCGTGCAGGATTTTGACGCGCGCGGCGGGATTGCCGCGCCGCGTTCTCAACCCCACGCGTAACAGATCGACCTGGCGTTCGATATCGCCGAGGACGAGCGTGACGGCGGCGCTGTGCGGCTGCTCCATGATGCGCGCGGCCGCATCGGAGCCGGCGGCGCTCACCGCGATGCGGACCAGTTGCCACGGCGCTTCAAGCCGATGGAACGCGATCGTCAAAGGGTATTGGATCGGCAAATCCACGGCCGTCTGCTCGACAGCGCGACGCACATAATTCAGCGTATCGTCGGAGAGATTGCGGATGCTGGGGGGAAGCCGGTCGATCAGCGCAGTGAGACGATCACGAGCCGCGAAGATCGCGTGGATCTCCTTGATCTCCGCGAGCGCATGCGGCGTTCCGATCTGCGCGACGAGCCGGCCGCGCGCGATATCGTCCGAGGTCGTCGCAAGCATGCGCGCAATGGCGGCGGCGACTTCTTCGCGAAACAGGACGACGCGCTGCGTGTAGCTGCGATCGTCATCGGCAAGCATTGCGGTGGTGACGTCGTCACTGTAGGCGCGCACGGCATCCGGCAGCAGATCGCGGGCGAGCCAGTTCCAGATCGAATCGAGAGACGAGCGCGCGATGCGCCCCGGATATTTCCGCGCCTCTTTCTTGTCGCTCGACGTATCGACAACGAAGGGGGCAAGAAGCTCGAAGAACAGCCGTTGCGGACTGCATATCCGCGGCACCGGCTCGCCCAGTTCGCGCACGATCCGGCGCAGCTCGCGCAGGATCACATTCGCTTTCGTGGGGTCCTGCGACGGCCCTTGTTCTGCCTGCAGTTCGGCGCGCTCAAGTTGGCGCAACAACAGCGCCCTCGCCTGCGGCTTCAGTTCACGCAGGAACTGCCGCAATTTGTGGACGGGCATGTCACCCAGCATCGTCCGCCTCAACCACGAATAGCCCCAAGCCTGTCTCCGCCCGGCCGCAAGAAGCGCTCTCGATCAAAAGTCGCGCCGTGTCGTCGCAAATCCATCGCCCGCCCGCGGATCGACACCGCCGGCAGGCTGGTTGCGAAATACGCTCTAAACCATTGGTAGGACTTAGGGCTTAAGACTTCGTTGAGGGATCGGCGGACGGGCCGAAGGCGATCACCCCTGCTCCGTCCAGGTCCCGTCGGGATTGCGGCAGGCGGTGCCGCGCGCGGTCTGCGGCCGGCCGTCGATATAGATGGTGTGGGTGAACGACCGGCAGGTGACGCCTGCGGACTGATAGGCCGGCCCCGGAACCACCGAACCGTAGCGGCCGGTTCTCTCGTCGCGCCAGCCGACCGGCGCACCCGCCGCACCGCGATCCAGCGCTTCCCTCTGGGCGGCATAAGCGCGCTGGCGATCTTCGTCATCCATTTGCGCGCCGATCCGATTGCCGATGAGACCGCCGATGGCCGCGCCGGCGAGGCCCGCAGCAACATGGCCGCCAACGCCGCCGCCGAACTGCGAGCCGATGAGGCCGCCGGTGATGGCGCCAAGCGCCGTGCCGGTGTTCTCCCGCGGCCCGGTGCCGTTCGCCGGGTTGCCGGCACAGCCGGACAGGCCGATAGCGGCCGCGCCGCACAGAAACAGTGTCGACGCGAAACGGCGCACGACGACTCCGCCCCAAACGGGCGTAACAGGATTGAACGCTGACATGACTTCCCCTCGATACGCTGCCCCCACCGGCAGCAACCCGGATGCTGCCGTAACACAGCACCGATGCTCAAGCGGGATTTGTCAGGCTGATTGGGGCGAAACTGGGGATTTGCCGGTGATAAGAGCCAGTCCGATACCAGCCTAAGCATCTTATCCAGACGCGCGTCGGAAAATTCGCCGGTCCTTACTGCGGCGGCGAGGCCGGCAGCACCAGTTCGGCGCGCAGGCCGCCGATCGGGGCCGACCCGAGATTGAGTGACCCGCCGTAAAGACTGGCGAGCTCGACGACGATCGACAGGCCGAGCCCCGATCCCGGCTTGGTCTCGTCGAGCCGCTGTCCGCGGCGGGCGACCTGTTCGCGCTCGGCCGGCGACAACCCGCGGCCGTCGTCATCGACGACGATCCGCACCACCGGCTTGGCCGCGCCGTGCGTTTCCGGCACCACCTCGATGGCGATGCGCGACTGCGCCCATTTGCAGGCATTGTCGACGAGATTGCCGACCATTTCCTCAAGGTCCTGCCGCTCGCCGTGAAAGCGGGCATGGCGCGGGGCATCGACCGCAATCGCCAGACGACGCGCGTGATGGATTTTTTCCATCGAGCGGGCGAGCGCCGTCACTACCGGCGGCACGTCCGTCACCGTACCGACCGATGTCAGGCGGGCCGCGAGCCGCGCGCGCTCGAGATGATGCGCGATCTGGTTGCGCATGATTTCCGACTGCTCATGCACCTTCGCCGCGAACGGATCGCCGGCGTGCGCTTCGGCTTCGTTGAGCATGACCGAGAGCGGCGTCTTCAACGCGTGCGCGAGATTTCCGACATGGGTGCGAGCGCGTTCGACGATCTGCTTGTTGGCCTCGATGAGCGCGTTGGTCTCCCGCGCCAGCGGCGCGATCTCATCGGGAAACTCACCGACGAGGCGGTCGGCCGTGCCCGAGCGGATCGACGCAAGGCTGTCGGAAATGCGCTTGAGCGGCGCGAGGCCGAACCGCACCTGAAACATCGTCAGCAGCAGCAGCAACAACGACAGGCCGCCGAACGTGATCAGCAGCGCGATATTGAAGGCATTCACCTCATCGTCGATCTCGCCGGCATCGCCCGCCACCGAGATGAGATATTTGCCGTCGTCGCCGAGATCGATGGTGCGTTCGATGATGCGCAGGCGCTGGTCCTCCGGACCCTGCACATAACCCTGGCGCGCAGCGCCGCTGTCGTCCGGCACGTCGGCGGCATCAAGATGCGCCAGCGTGCGGTCCCACAGCGAGCGCGACGCCCTGATTTCCGGTTTCGGCCGATCGAGACGCGCGATCTGCCAGTACCAGCCCGACAGCGGCAGATCGAACAGCGGCTCGCCCAGCGACTGTGGAATCTTGTCGGCATTCTCGGCCGATGCGGCGTCCGATGGCACCGTGGCGCCCGGCGCCGGAGTGACATCGGGAGGCGAGGCCACATCCGAAATCAGCGTGCGCAGGTAAACGCCGAGCCGCCGGTCGAACGAGACCTCGACGGTGTGCTGATAGATCGAAGACAGCACGATGCCGGTGACGATGAGAATCACCACCGTCCAGCCCGTCGCCGAAAGGAACAGTCTCAGCGCGAGTGAGTTAGCGCGCATCGCCTGGCGGGGTGAGAAGATAACCGAGGCCGCGCACCGTCTGGATGACGTCGATCCCGAGCTTCTTGCGGATGCGGCCGACGAAAACTTCGATCGTGTTCGAGTCGCGATCGAAATCCTGATCGTAAAGATGCTCGACGAGTTCGGTGCGCGAGACGACGCGCCCGGTGTGATGCATCAGATAGGCGAGCAGTCGGTATTCATGCGAGGTCAGTTTGACCGGATTGCCGTCGACGGTGACGCGCCCCGTACGGGTATCGAGCCGCACCATGCCGCAGATGAATTCGCTCTTGGCGTGTCCGGTCGAACGCCGCAAAAGCGCGCGGATGCGCGCGAGCACCTCCTCAAGATGAAAGGGCTTGGCGACATAATCATCGGCGCCTGCATCGAATCCCTGCACCTTGTCGCTCCAGCGATCGCGCGCCGTGAGCATCAGCACCGGCATCGCCCGGCCGGTCCGGCGCCAGGCCTCCAGCACCGAAATCCCGTCCATCTTGGGCAACCCGATATCGAGGATCACGGCGTCGTAAGGCTCTGATTCGCCTAGATAATGCCCCTCCTCGCCGTCGAAGGCGCGGTCGACGACATAACCGGCGTCGGTCAACGCCGTCGCGAGCTGCCGATTGAGATCGGGATCGTCCTCGATAACCAGCAATCGCACTCCGCCACTCCCCGTTCCTGCGCTTCGGCGGTGACTGTGCCACTCCGCATCGGCGTTGTCAGCATAGTGCGCCACGAATGATTCGGGAGACACAGAGAAAATTGGTATCGAAAAATGCGCACAAAAAGAGTCGAGCCCGCCAGCGGCTCCTCTGCACGGCTGTAAAAGTTCGGCAGTCACCGGGCCAGCACATGGCGAAATAGCGACACGATAGAGATCGCCTGAGTCGAGCCAACAGAATCCGCGCTTCGCCGCGACTCCGATGAATGGAGGTTCAGAGTTCTCGTGAACCTTACGTTCAAATTTGGATGCACGGAACGATCACGCCGCCGCACCGTTTACGGGGCATCGAGCACATGGCTCGCAGTATTACGGAGAAATCTTATGAAATCTAAACTCATTCTTACGACAGCGCTTTTTTCCAGTCTCTTGATTTCAGGCGCGGCACTTGCGCAGGGAACCGTTCGCGGAGCGGAAGAAGGTGCCCATGAAGGCGGGCGCGCTGCCGGTCCGGTTGGCGCGATCGTCGGCGGCGCGGTCGGCGCGGCTGCTGGCACGGTCGGCGGCATTCTTGGCGTCCAGGATCGTCACCGCTTCCACGAATATGCTGTACGCGAGCGCGGAAGCCGCGTCGTCTATCATTACAAAGAACCCGTGCGTGTCGGTATCGTGCTGCCCGAGAGCGGCGTGACCTATTACGACGTGCCGGCGGAATATCACGATCCAGGCTATCGCTATGCCTATGTGAATGATCAGACCGTGATTGTCGATCCGCACACGCGCCGCGTGGTCGAGGTCGTTGAATAACGAGTCGAATAACCGACGAGCAACAGATGCATCAGCCCCGGCCAGACAGCCGGGGCTGCTTGTCGTGTGTGCGCTTCATACGCGCTTGACGATGCGCGCGACTTTTTCAAGCGTGCGGCCGCCGAAATAAGCCGCCAACACCCAACCGGCCCAGGTCTGGATGTCGCCGGACAACGGATCGGTCACGCCGAGACCAAGCACCTTGTCCCACACCACGACCTTCCAGACGTAGATGATGAAGGCCAGCGCAAACAGCGGCCGCGGCAGCGCCGTGTACCAGCGCCCCTGCTCCGCCGTTACGACTTGCGTCGCCAATTCGCTTTGGCGCTGCTTGAGCGCGAGTTGCTGGATTGCGATGTCCGCCTTGATGCGCTCGCCGGTGTTGTCCGACGCGAGCTTTGCCTTGTAGCCTTCGAGCAGACCGGTGACGATCGGACCACCCAACAGGTTTGCGAGCCATGTCGCGAGGAAGGTTGGCATGTCAAAGCGTCCGCCGGCGTGCAAGTTCGGCGATGAGCGCCACACCAAGTACGTACAAAGCGACCCATTCCGGCTTCAGGTAAGACTGAATCGCCTCGCCCACGCCCGGCGCATTGAGCCAGTCAGCCAATCCGGACAGCGTGCCGGCCAACGCTGCGACGATGGCCGAAAAGCGCGACCACACGATCGTGGCGGAGCCTTTGCCCGCTGCAAGCAGCCGCTCCCAGATCGAGCCGGCGGCAGCGTTGTAGTCGCGCACGAACTCCCAGATGAAGAAGCCGGCGACACCGGCGAGCGCAATCGCGAAGACGATCGAGATCATGAAAAGCTCCGAAGGTCGATGAAGGATCGGATGTCGGGGTGGCTATTCAGGCGAACGCGCCCGGCGCGCGTCGCGTGTCGTCCGTCAGGGGACGGACGGCGAAGCTGTTGAAGGCGTGACGGCGACGGGCGAAGCGGAAGGGACAACCGCAGGCACATTGGAAGACGGCGCGTCCTGCCTGTCGTCATGGCGGCGCGCGATAAGGCACACCACGGCGATGACGACGACGAGGATGCCGGCAATGAGCACCGCGGCGCTCCATGGATGCGCCGTGATCGCAGTATGCGATGCGGCAGCTCCAGCGATCACAGCACCGGCACTTCCACCTTTCAACGCCGCGCGCATTGCATGCGGCTGCGGCAAGACACCCTTCCCGGTCCCACCTTTGCCAGCCTCGCGGGCGACCGGCGTTGCACGCGACGCAGCTTCGCCGGATAGCGTCGCGTTCCCGACCAAGGCCAATGAGTCACGGCGCACATCTGCAACGCGACTGGCCCATCCCCTGCCGAACACCGGCCATGTCTTCAGCGATTTCAGAAAAGCCAGCCGCTCGTCATTGATCGCCGCAACGATGTCGGCTGCATCGCGCGCGGCGATGGCCTGCATCGTGAGTGGGCCGAGATCGCCATCATCCGTTACGCCGACGACGCGCTGCAGCACTTTCTTGGCGCGGCCGATGCCGGAGTTCACGCCGTAATCGAAGACGCTGTAATCGACGCCCGAGGGCAATTCATCGCACCGCTGCGTCTCCCAGTAGCGTGCCCGATAAATATCGACCGCAACGCTCTTTGGCATCGCCCGCACATCGGTGGCCGTCGCCTTCGGCTTCCAGTAAGCACGCGCGTCGGCAAGCGTGATGCCGAAATTGGTCGGACCGCCGGGATCGGACGGATTGTTGCTGTATCCCCCTTCATGGGCGAGCACCCGTTCAATGCAGCCGGCGCGGTTTGATGCCGTCATGAAAACACTCTCCAAAAAACGCCGCCATATGCCGGCACGAAGATGATCTGAAACGAGCACACCACGCGACATCCGCGCCGCGACCGCATCTAGCTCGTGGTTGAATCCGTAATCAGTCCGTAATTCGCCAGCGCGGTGAGCAAAGAGGCGAGCGCGGCATTGCCGGCGCGGCTGCCGGAGACCGTCGGTTTGGTCAGAGGACTGGAGCCGTTGAACCCGGCCGGCCCCGAAAAGCCGGCGCCGCCGCCGGCTTTCAGCCGCAGCAAACTTGCGCCGGCATGCTGGAAGTCGAGGTCAAAATTATTGACCGCCTCGAATATGATGCGCTGGTCTCCCGAGCCGCTATTGTAGGCGCCGAAAGAAAAGCGGCCGGCGGACGATGTGCCGAAGCGGATATAGGTATCGTTGTTGCCGCCGAGACCAAGCGCCGTCGAGTCGGGTTTCTGGACGTAAACGACATCGGTATTGAGCCCCGATGACGGACGTTTGAAAAACGCGTTGACGCCGGATAGCTGTCCGGCGACGCCGATGCCTCCCGCGACGGTCAACGCCCCGGAGGTCGTGGACGAGGACGCCGTCGTGTTCGTGGTCTTCAACGGTCCGGAAGCCGTGATCGCCGTGGCGGAGATGTCATGCGACGTCGAAATATTTCCGGTCGCGGCGCTGAAGATGAGACTGTCCGTCCAGGTCGCGCCATCGGACGACACTTTGACGCGCAGATCGTCATCGCCGGTGAGGCCGATTTCGGCGCGGCCGGAAAAATTCGTCTGCATCAGCAGAGAAACGGTATCGCCGGTCGTCTCCTTGTTCATCTTGTAGCGCAGGTCGCCGTCGCCGCCCTCGCCTGCCGTGCGCGCGGTCCACAGCGCATTGTTGAGTTTTGCGCTGAACGGATTTGTTGTGTCCGCGGTCGTGCCGACGCCGAGCAGCGTCATGTTCTGCAGCGTCGAGAGATGCGCGGCCGCGTCGTCCCAGGCACTGCCTGTAAAGACCAGCAGACGCGACGCGCCGGTATCGTAGGCAATCCATCCGGACGCCGGCGCAAGGAAAACCCAGGCGGCGTCCGGCCAGACCGCGACCGCATTGTCGTGCCCGCTCCATGCGCCGGTCGCGCTTGCTGCGACGATCCAGCGCTGGCCCTCCGCCGGAGTCGGCGGTGGCGATGTGAGGCCGCTCGCTGCGACGGAGAGCTGCACCAGCGTATCGAGCACACGCAAGGCTTCGTTGTGCGGCACATGTTTCTGCGCCTGGGCCGCCTCGATGAAAGGCAGCCCCAGATTCGGAGTGTCGGTCATGATGTTCGCTGTTTTGCGACCGGTCAGGTCTGGATGGATACGAGAACGGCGGCGGGGAAGCCGCGGCCAACTTCGGCGGAAACCTGCGCCACATTGAGCGACAGGCTTGTCTGCGCGCCGCCGAAGTCCGCAACTTCGTTGGCGCTGGCATAGACCACCTCAGGTGCCGTAGAGGTCAGCGTGCGCAGCACCGTCGCACCGGAGAGGATATCGACGGCATAGGCCTCCGATGTCTCACCCAAAGGCACGTCGCCGGCCGCCCAGGTATCGCCGTTGACGCGCGTACGCCGGATCCAGGTGATGTGGACGCCATCATCGCCGCGCATGGCGCGGAGATGCACCGGCGCGAGCGGACGCATGCCCGTTGCCTGCGGCGTGACGTTGAGGGCCACGGCCGACGGATCGCCGTAATCGCGGTTCGCCGCCACCAGCCGCAATTGCAGCGGCCGTTCGAGCCAGTCGAGCCCGTTGGCGATTGTCGCGAGATGCACATCGAGCAGCACGAACGGCGCGCCGGCGGCGAGCGCCGGGACCATCGCGCCCTCGGTCCCGGCCTGCCCGCGCAGCAGGCGAGAGAGCGCGTAAGTTTTTTCGCCGACGAGTTCTGCATTGGCGAATTGAAGAATCTCCCACGCCCCGTCCGCGTTCTGCACCGCACAGGCATTGGCGCCGTTGAGCAGCCCGGCATCGCTCACTGACGCCAACGCGCCGGTATAAAGCTGCACGCGCATGCCGTTGGTGATGTCGAAACATCCCGTCGGGCTGGCCTGCAGAGCGTCGAGCGTCACGCCGATGATCGAGGGCGCCTCGGCGATGGCGACGCGCTGATAGGTCGCCTCGTCGGCCGAGCGCCAGATCGCCACCGGACCGGGCCACGGGTCCGCGCACAGCGCGACGCGCGTCAGCACGTCGGGATTGTCGTTGTCGATCGTCGGCACATCCAGCGTCAGCGCATGCACGGGACCGAGTGCGGCCGGCACCGGCGGCACGCGCCGCTGCGGCGTCGCCAGCGGCACGTCGAACACGTCCGGATCGATGCTGTGCGCCGTCACCGCGCGGCTCTCGGTATCGACAAGCGATTGCAATTCCAGCAACCGCGTGCGGCCACCGGCATCGAGCGTAATCACGTCGCCCGGCGTCAGCGCAAGGCGGCTGAGCGGCACGGCATAACCGGCGCTCTCGCGGCCGGCCCAAAGGTCCTGCAGCCAGATGTCGGCGCGCCGTTCCGCCAGTTCCGGTTCGGTGACGAGCGCGAGATCGGTGTTGCTGCTCGCCGCTGCCGCACCAACGAGACGGCGCGAGCGCGCAGCCGCGCGGCGATAGTCGGCGCCGCTATCGGTAAATCCCACCGTGATCTCGCGCGGCAGTTCCGTTTCCTGCGTGCGTGTGAAGCGATAGGACGCGCCCTGGTCGGGCAGCACGAGATCGTCCTCGCCCAGCGAGGCCACCGGCACGCCGCCGCGCGGCGCGAAGCGCAGCACGTCGCCGATCTGCGCGGCATCGAACGCGAAATACGACGCCAGCGGCTCGATCGCAGCGCGCGGCGTCATCGGACGGTCGATCACATAGCCGGTCGCCGTGTCGCTCAATGTCGCGGTCTCGACATCCGAGATCTGCGCATCGGCGAGGATTGTCGCGAGCAGCCCGTCGAGCGGCGCGCCGCCGAGCCGTCCTGTGAGCCAGTGGCCGGTGTCCCAGTTGCCGCCGTCGCTCCAGACATCGAGCGCTGCCGGAAACACGGGATAGGGCCGCGCGTCCCACGTCCACAGATGGATCGCGGAGGCGTCGAGCATGCGCGCGCCCGTTACCGTCGAGACAGGATTGAGCGTGGTCGCGCCGTGCGCGGGATCGAGCGCGGTCAGCACCGCCTCGCAGAAACGGCGCTGGATGAGATCGTCGCGCCGGCCGCTGGAAAAACATGGCAGCCCCGCTTCCGACGATTTCGGATCGGGAAAGATGCTCGGCTGGTTCGCGCCTTTATCCACGGCCGGACAGCCGGTCTCGGTCAGCCAGATCGGTTTACCTTGCGCCACCCACGCGGTCGGCGATGTCAGTTCAACGCCACCGACGCGCTCGTAGTGCGGGTTCGCCCACCAGTTCCATATGTCCTTTGCGCGAAAGATCCACGGCTTGCCGAGTCCGTCGGTGATCGGCGTGCGCGTCTGCGCATCGCGCGCAGCATCGTCGGCATAGTACCAATCGTAATCCTCGCCGCCGGCGAGATTGCCGGTGAGATAGGCGACATTGCTGTCGGTCTGCGACACTGCGCGGTCGAGATGGTCGGCGCTGTCGCGCCAGTCAGCCAGCGGCGCGTAATAATCGATGCCGATCGCGTCGATGGCGGGCGACGCCCACAACGCGTCGAGCGGAAACCGCACCTCCTGCGCGTCCGCATCGACGACATGCGCGCCGTATTCGGTCCAGTCCGCACCGTAAGTGATGACGGTATCCGCACCGACGATCGCGCGCACGTCGGCGGCGAGCGTTTTCAGCGCGTCGACCGCCGGATAGACACCAGACGCCGCGCGAATACGCGTGAGCGCCTTCAATTCCGAGCCGATGAGAAAGACATCGACGCCGCCCGCGTCGGCCGCGAGCTGCGCGTAATGCAAGATCATCCTGCGATAGCGCCAATCGTCGGGCGACGCGCCGCTGAAGAACGCATCGACCTGATCGGCCGCAGCCGCTGTGCCGTCCGGCGATCCCGCCTGCCCCGGCGCCGGATCGCAGGTGATGCGTCCGCGCCAGGGATAGGCCGGTTGTCCGGTCGCGCCGCTCGCCGGATCGGGCAAGATGTTGTCCGCCGGAATATCCATGATGACGAAAGGATAAAGCGTGACCTTCAGCCCGCGCGCCTTCAATTCGGCAATCAGGTCCATCACGCTGGCATCGGACGGCGTGCCGCCGAACGCCGGACGATCGTCGATCATCGACACGAGCCGCGCCGTCGCGCGGTCGAGACCCGCCACCGACCACGTCGCATTGGACGCGCCGTCAGATGAACCGCCGGCCGCGCCATAGGTCGTCTTGTCGCGGCGCTCGACCCCCGGCATCAGCGTGCAATTGCCTGCGCGCAGATCGTCGCCGAACCACGTCACGACAATGGCAACACGTTCGAGAGCGGGACACGCCGCCTGCAAATCGTCGAGCGAGGCGACGACATCGGATGCCGCCTGCGACACGTGCCGATTTTCCGGCGCGATTTGTCCGGGCCCGAGCAATTGCACGACGGTCGCCGGCTCGTAGCCGAATTCCGCCGTGCCGGGAATGAGCGTCACCGCCCGCACCATACTTTCAAGCGCGCCGACCGGCCGCACGATCTCGAACGACAATTGCGGAATGCGATTGCCGAAATTTTCAAGCGGCAGCCGCTCGAAGACGATGTAGGCAAGGCCACGGTAGTTCGGCGTGCCGCCCTCGCCCTGTTTTGCGACGATGAGCGGATCGGCCTCCTGGTCTTCGGTGCCGCGATAGATGCGGCTCGTCACCGTCGTCATGTCGAACGGCTTGCTGTCCGCCCACACGCGCAGCACCGTGCCGATCGGCCCCTCGCACAGACCAACGGCGAAATTGGCAAAATAGGAATAGGTCGTGGTCGTCGTCGTGACGCCGCCGCCGATGCCGCCCTTGCCGCCCTGCGTGTCGGTACGCGTGGAAACGACTTCTTCAAGACTCGTCGCCCAGATCACCTGACCGGCGAGACGCACGCGGCCATAGACGCGCGGGATCGGCGCGCCTTCCGTCGAGGCCATCACGTCGAGGTCGGCCAGGCGCGGGCCGTAAACCTGTTTGTCGCCGGACGGGCCGAACAATGACTGATCGAAAAAATTTCCCGCGAGCGCGCCGACGATGCGACCGGCGATGGCGCCGGTGGTGCCGAACAGCGCGCTGCCTGCGGCGGCACCGGCGGCGGACAGGAGCAATGCGGCCATCAGTCATTTACTCCGGGAAAGCGGAAAGCGTAGGCGATGCGCCGCCGCCACCACGGCGCCAGCGCCACCTCCGCGACGGCCGCGCCGTCATGGGCGTGGATCATCGCGTCGGGCGCGGTAACGATCGCAGCGTGTTTTGCGGTCATGTGCGCGCGCCAGCGAAACAGCAGCACGTCGCCGGGCGCAAACGCTTGTGCATCGACTTCCGTCATGTGGCGCAGCGCCGCGTCGGCGAGCGGTTCGCCGTGTGTGGCTTCGGCCCAGTCCGGCGCGTAGGGCGGCGTCGGCTCCGGTTCGGTGCCAAACATATCGCGCCACACGCCGCGCACGAGACCGAGACAGTCGCAGCCAATGCCTTTGAGTGAGGCCTGATGACGATACGGCGTGCCGCGCCAGCCGCGCGCCGCGGCGACAATGGCCGCGCGGGTCAGAGGAGATGAGGTCATGGTGAATACCGAAATTCTATTACGAATTGTCCCGGGCGCGGCGCAGCGTGAAACGATGCGGCGCAGAACCGGGACCCATACCGTCAAAGCAAATCCGCCACGAATGGGTCCCGGCTTAGCAGCGCGTCATTTCATGCCGCGCAGCATCCGGGACAAAAGAGCACGCGGTGCGCGCGAGCGCAGCGAAACGATGCACCCGCAATTCGTTTAACCTCTCCCCGCTGGGGAGAGGTCGCGAGCGTAGCGAGCGGGTGAGGGGAATCATTCGACCGC
>Ga0310811_10003822_pt1 | contig 18976 bp, 19 predicted proteins | sample YCmetagenome_FD_207642 | JGI IMG/M metagenome (GOLD analysis project Ga0310811, IMG submission 207642) | Soil microbial communities from experimental microcosm in Duke University, North Carolina, United States - YC | ecosystem: Engineered > Artificial ecosystem > Soil microcosm > Unclassified ...
ACCGGCAGATGAGCCACCATCGCGGCTAGCGCAGCACCAACAAGACCAAGAGCGCAGAGGAAACGCATGAGCAAGCCGTCAAGCTTCGACTATGGCTGGGTCGTTGTCGCCGCGGGTGCGCTGATGACGTGCGTCGGGTTCGGCACGATGCTCTCGCTGGCGGTGTTCCTGCAGCCGATCTCCGAAGCGATGGGCTGGTCGCGTGCCGGCGTGTCGGCGGCGGCGACGCTGGATTTCCTCTGCATGGGATTTGCCGCGTTCCTGTGGGGCACGCTGTCGGACCGGTTCGGCACGCGCATCGTGGTGCTCGCGGGCAGCCTGCTGCTGGGGCTTGGCCTCGTCACCGCGAGCCAGGCGGCCAGCCTGTGGCAGTTTCAACTCTGCTTCGGGGTGCTGATCGGCATTGCCGCCGGCAGCTTTTACGCACCGATGATGGCGCTCGCGAGCGCCTGGATCGAGAAGAACCGCAGCCTCGCGGTGGCGCTGGTCTCCGCCGGCATGGGCGTGGCGCCGGTGACGATCGCGCCGACCGCAAGCTGGCTGATCACGGCCTATGACTGGCGCACCGCGATGCTGGTGATCGGCTGCGCTGCCTGGGCGCTGCTGATCCCCGCCTGCTTCCTGGTGCGCCCTGCGCCGGTCGCTTCCGGCCCCGCAAGCGCGGATGCGGCGCCCGAGGTCGAGCTGACCGCGGCGCAGGCGCTGCGCACGCCGCAATTCATCGCGCTCGCGGCGGCGCATTTCGCCTGTTGCGCCGCGCATTCCGGCCCGATCTTCCACATGGTGTCCTACGCGATGGTCTGCGGCATCGCCCCGCTCACGGCGGTGACCGTCTATAGCGTCGCAGGCGTCTCGGGCCTCGGCGGACGCCTGCTGCTCGGCACGTTCGCCGATCGCGTCGGCGCCAAGCCGGTGCTGGTCGCCGGCCTGTTCGTGCAGGCGATGTGCATCGCGACCTATCTCGCGGTGGGGCAACTCGGCGAGTTCTACGCGCTCTCGGTCGTGTTCGGCCTCGCCTATGGCGGCGTGATGCCGCTCTATGCCGTGCTGGTCCGCGAATATTTCGGCGCGCGCATCATGGGCACCGTGTTCGGCGCGGTGTCGGCGTTTGCCAGCCTCGGCATGGCGCTCGGTCCATGGGCCGGCGGACTCGTGTACGACAATTTCCAGCAATACACCTGGCTGCACATCGGCTCCTTCGCGATCGGTCTCGCCGCCGTCGCGGTGGCGCTGAGCTTCCCGACCAAGCGCAGGCAACCGCTCGACCTTGGCCGCGCCGCGGCCTGACACGCGAAGCATGAGCGGCCCGCAGGGCGAACTCCCTGAGCGCGGAGCACACTCCACGCCGGTTCCTGACCGATAGGAGGCATCGACGCGTCTACACGCGAGATCGGCTTTGACCCAGAGCGGACATCAAACCGCTTGCGCGGCTTGGTCGGCACGGAGTTGCAAAGCCAGTTTGCGCAACGATATGGCATTGTGCCTTGCGCCGAATTGCGCTTGAATTTCCCGATTGGGCTTCGGGGACGTCCGCATGCTTTTCGCACGCGCGCTTGGTGATCAGAGCGTCATTGGACGCATCGCGGGTTTGCGAAAAAAGCCAGTTCGGACATACGGACTGGCAGTCCTCGCAGTCGCGTTAGCGATTCTACTACGTCTTGCAGTTAGTTCGCTCGTCTCGGGGGATGTTACCTTCACAACCTCTTTCCTTGCCATCATCATCGCGACGTTTGTCGGTGGATTCTGGCCGGGAATGTTCGCGGTAGCCCTTTCTTCGGTGTCTAACTGGTATCTATTTCTGCCACCTGCTTTCAGTTTTGCGCTTAAGCAGCCGGAAGCATTTGCTCTCCTCCTATTCGTCTGCATCGCAACCGTAATCGTTGCCGTTGTGTCAGGGCTTGTGGGAAGTATCCTGATCCATCAGCAGCGTCAGCAATTCCTGAATCGAGAGTTGCATCACCGCTCACAAAATCTCTTCGCTGTTATTCAGGCGATTGCATCGCGCAGCTTGGTGGAGGGGCAGCCAATCTCCGAAATCAAGGAGATTCTCAAGGGCCGCATAAGAGCGCTGGCAGACACTCACGCCATGTTGGCAAACAACGCTTGGGCAGGAGCGCCGCTCAAGGAAATCATTCTGCGGGAATTGAGTGGCTTCGAGGGGCAGGTCAGCGTCGCGGGGTGCGACATTGTCATCAATACGCCTGCCGCGCAAAACTTCGCACTGATAGTGCACGAGCTTCGGACCAATGCGGTGAAGTACGGCGCACTATCGTCGCCCCTGGGACAGGTTTCGATTGACGGTCATGTCAGGGATGCAAACGGAACGGACCAGTTTCAATTCAGGTGGGACGAAGCGGGAGGTCCTCCGGTCATCGAACCCACGCGCAAAGGGTTTGGAAGTACGGTTTTGCTTGAAACGGCAAAACATTTTGGCCAAGCCGCAGAGACAGTCTATCGCTCGGAAGGGCTTACATACGAGTTTCGGGTTTCGCTGAGCACAATCCGTCTTCCGCCTAGCCCTCACTGATACTCACTCAACCACTCTGCACGACATGTCTGCTCATGGCCCCCTAGCGGACGCCTGACGACAATCCGCCCTAGTCTGCTTGTGACCCAAAGCCGAAGTAGCGCGGGAACGCGCTGTCGGTTTTTGACTGGAAACTTCCATCAACCTTCGGGCACGCCAGCGAGGCGGAAGCCTGCACACGCTCGCTCGAGGCCAGCAAGAAAAGTCGGATTGTCGCCTTGTTGAGCAGTGCGGAAGCGACGGATGGTGAAACCTGAGTTGAGCGCAAGTCCGGTTTTTGCAGCAGTTCGCGCCTCATCGACGGCGCCGCTCAGGCCCAACACAGCGGCGAGCAACAAATGAGCGATGGGAAAGTTGCGGTTCGCCTCAGTACTTCGTCGTAGCCAACTAACGGCTTCGACGTCCGAAGCAAGCTGTAGCTTGGCCGCGCCTACAAAACACGCCCATTGATAGACCTCGACGTCGCGAGGGGAGAGACGTAGAGCCTCGAATATGTGGCCTTCGGTCTCGGCAGCGCGTCCCATATAGAATTTGGCAAAACCAAGGGCAGCATGAGCGCTGGCGATATTCGAATCCAGCGCCAACACATGCTCAAATTCACGGGTAGCCTGGGCGGCCCGGTTCGTAAAGATCTGGACCCAACCCCGAGCCAAGTGGGCTGAAATACGGTTCGGCCTGATCGACAATGCCCTATTCACCATCGCTTCGGCCGCTGCAAGCCGCGCAGGTCCATCATCCGTCGTAAAACTGGTTCCGACCGCCGTATCAACATTTGCCAGCCCAATCATTGCCTCGACATTGCCGGGGTCGCACTCTAAAGAGCGTTCGAAGAAGCTCCGCGCTTGCATTACGCATTCAGGGCTAAACCCCTTCATCAACCCGGCCCTGCCTTGGAAGTATAAATCCATCGCATCAGGGTGCAGCGTACGCTCGGCTCGTTGCGCCTCAGCCTCGATGAGCTGGCGACCTAACGTATTGGCGAGCCTCGAAACGATTTCGTCCTGCATGTCGAACAGGTCGACGACAGACTTCTCGAAGCGCTCGGCCCAAAGATGCTGGCCGCTGATAGCATCGATCAACTGCACGTTCATGCGAAGCCGCTTGCCGCTGCGTTGCACTGAACCGTCGAGCACGTAGCGAACGTTTAATTCGCGGCCGACTTGCCGCACATCGACTGCTCTGCCCTTGTATGAGACGGCGCTGTTCCGTGCGATTACAAAAGAACCGGCGATGCGCGACAAGTCTGTGGTCAAATTCTCGGTTACACCATCCACGAAATAGTCCTGCTCACGATCACCGCTCAGGTTCGCGAAGGGCAGCACCACAATGGATAGGCGCGGCGGCGTGCCGCCGGTTCGCTCGACTGAGCTCACCTTTTCTATTGCGGAACTCCCAGCTTCCTGCACTGCACCTACGAAGCGGAAACCTTTGCGCGGGAGCGTCTTAATCAGGTCCTGTTTCTCACCAGTGTCGCCGATTGCACACCGGGCACCATTGATGCGCGTCGTCAGCGCGGCATCCGAGACGATGCGACCATTCCAAACGCCGGCGATGAGCTCGTCCTTACTGATGACGCGTTCCCTGTTCCGGATCAAATAATTCAGAAGATCGAACACCTGCGGCGCGACTGAGATTGTCTCGGCTCCTTGCCGCAGCTCTCGCCGTTCCGTATCCAGCGTGAAATCCGAAAAGGAGTAAAGCAAATGCATCCTCCTGCGGTACGGTCGCACCCCGTGGAGCGGATATGTAAGCAGACGGTAAGAATAATGGAAGGCGCCTGTAAAGCGCTTCTCATGCCCTTGGCGCATCCTCGTGCGCGGCTGAGCAGTATGAACTGCTTGCGGATCCCGCGTCACGAGGAAGGGTGTCATGAGGCGGACGGCTGCACAGACGTGGGCTGGCACTACAGCGAGGCTCTTGATCTGGGTCGTGTGCGTTCTCGCCTCTGCGAACCGTGCTCACGCTCAATGCTCGGCGCGCGATGTGTTGCAGAAGCAGCTAGTGCTCAAGGCGGCGCCCGTTGTCCCGACACGCATGGGTCCGGTAACGTCGGTTTCGGACGTTGCCGAATGGAAAACCATCAGCATCGGGACGTTCCCGGATACGTTTGCACTCCTCACCGCGCTGAGTGCGATTGGCTGCGGGGTTGGTAACTCGGCTGCGGAGGCTCTCGCCCGACCTGCGTTTACGCTCAGCGGTACCAGAACGGCGGTAACACTGCTGACAGTGACCGCAGCCGATCTGGGCTTCCGGGGTGAAACAGTGCCATTGCGGCAAATGTACCAGCTCGCGCAGCAACTGGGGTTCCGTCTTGCACCGCCCGAAATCGCTCCGCAACTCAGGCTTCAATATCTGGATCAGCCCGTAGGTGAGTTTCTCGTCATCGGGATGAGCCCGATCCAGACATGGGCTGGTGAAGAGGTCATCCTGACCGTGGCAAATGGGGGAGCGGGTCTGATTCTGATCGGCCAGGATGGTCGGGCTGACGCGGAAATACCAGTGACTTCCCGCTTCGTGTTCTTGCGCTCCTTGCCCATGACGCCAGCTGCGCTGAATCGAAACTGATTTTCCGAGATGGCGGAGGTGACGAAATTCTGGCGATCAGAGCGATGAAACTCTTGGCGGGTCAACTCTGCCTAATGCTGCTGGTGTCGACCACGACATTTGCGCGAGATGACGGGCGCTATGCGGGTTCCCCGCTGAAGCCCTGGTTCGAGAGTCTGCAAAGCGAATTCGGGCAATGTTGTGAGGACTCCGACGCCTACGTGGTCTCCGAACCGAATTGGAAGTCCGATCACGGACAATATCGCGTTCGCATCGACAACGAATGGGTGCTCGTGCCAGACGGCGCTGTCATCAAGCAACCCAATCTCGCCGGACGGACCATGGTTTGGAAGCACTACATCGATGGACATCCTCGCATCCGCTGTTTCATTCCGGGCAGCATGATGTGACACGTCGACCATCGTCTCGGGGCACCCGTGCATGATCCAAGATCGATGGTCTGGTCCACCATTGGAATCGGTTGCTCAGTTTCGTCAAAGCAAGAGGCTTCGTCTCTCTGTTGTTGCAATCCTTGCGTCGAGAAATGGCCCCTTCTGGATCCTGCCGACCAGTTCCAATTTCCGGTGTCCAAGGAAGATCCGAAGGGACTTCAGGGGCAGCACGCCAGTGCTCGTGACCTTTATCGAAAGTCAGTCGGTCCCAGCTGACCGTCCAAGGTTGGCAGATATCGCAGCCATTCACCGAATCGGATGCCTCGAGCGTCAATACCCCGGTGTGAGGTGGCGTAGTCGATCTCGCCGCGCGTGGTGCCGATATCCATCAGCTCTTTGTCACTTAAGTCGGACATGGTAACGCTCAATTTCTGGCGTTCGCGGCGCTCCTGAAAGGCATCCCAACATTTCCAGATGAAGCTAGTGACACGCTGGGTCGATACAGATGTCCAACCCAACCATGTCGTGCCATGCGTCGTGGTCATTGCGGTGTCTCCTGGACGGTGTTTCGCACCAACTGGAGAGTGCCGCGTGATTGGCGACGACGCTTAACCGACAGCTTTCATTTTCCGTACCGGCGGCTTATTCTCGCAATTCTGGGTGAGGTCAAAACGCTACCCGGTCATGGGAGTGCGCATGGTGGCGATCAGCAGACAGTCACTGCTCCGCAGCAGCAATCTCCTACGCTATCGTCGTAGCAACCTATAGCGCGACCATCCCTTCGCAGCCAACGTCGCGAACCTAACTTTGGCGATGTCAGCTTGTGGCCCATTGCGACAAGCCCGCTCTGACGCTCGATGTCGGCAATGAGGAGAAGACCAGACCACGGTTTGATCGGGTCAAACCGACGCGAATGACCCTTAGGAGACATTCCGGCGCTTGAACGAGATCACCATGAACACCGGTAGGAGTTCGGCCCTAGCAGCCTCGGTCCCGCCGCAACCTAATTTTCTGTCGGCCGTTGTCAGAGTTATGGATGATCAGGAGAAACACATGAACACGCTGACACCCGCTGCTACACTCGCAAAAAAAGGGAAGACGTTGTTCCCCGGCGAAAGCGACGCCTATCGCAAGGCGCGCGAAACTTTGCTCGCGGACGAGATCGAATTTAGGCGCCATATGACACGACTCGCCGACGAACGCCGCGCGTTGCCGCCCGGGCCGCTCATTATGAAGGATTATCGTTTCAAAGACGCGAATGGCAGCGATGTGGGCCTGATCGACTTGTTCGGCAAACATGACGCGCTTGTCACTTATTTCTGGATGTATGGCCCGCAACGTGAACGTCCCTGCCCGATGTGCACCAACTGGCTCGGGGCAGTGAATGGCAATGCCGCAGACATTAAACAGAGGGTCGCGCTCAAGATCCTCGGCCGCAGCAGTGTCGAGCGGCAGTCGGCCTTTGCAAGGGAACGGACCTGGCGGCATCTCGATTTCGTGCAGACGGTTGGGAACGAGTATGCCAATGACCTCGGCCTGCTCAACGCCAACGGCTCGGAAAATCCTGCGCTGGTTGTGTTCAAACGTGACGGCGACAAGGCGCGGTTGTTTTGGGCGAGCGAGATGACGAAAGAAATGGCGGACCCGGACCAAGACCCTCGCAACGCACCCGACGTTGCTTCGCTATGGTCAATCCTCGACCTGACGCCGGGCGGGCGAGGCACCGACTGGTATCCGAAGCTAATCTATTGAGGCAACGTGTTCGCACAGCGATCGACAGTTTGATGTTCTGCGCCAACTTCATGAGATGGCCGTGAGGCGAGCATCGGTGTTTCCCGCCAAGAGGGCCCACGGACCGGTACGGCTCGATGCTTGAGGGCAGACTTTGCGATATCCGCCTTGACCCGCCGACGGCGGTCAGTCCGATGGTCGTCGGCATGAGACGGGCGGTTTACCCTTAGGCGACTTCTGGCTTCCGACGAAAAGCTGACTGTCAGCCGTGGCGCACTTCCGCCCGCCCTCAGAGGGCAGGGAACCGTAGTTTCAAAGGTCAGTTTACTCTCGAACAATCCCCTCAGAGTCTACGAGGACAGCCATGGAACATCTCCATTACCCCAATGAAAGTGCCGAATATCGTGCCGCCCGAGACGCGCTTCTGGATAACGAGATTGCGCTTCGGGCACAGATTGAAGCCATCGCGGAAAAGCGCCGCGCGCTGCCGCCTGGCGGCGAAATACCCAAGGACTATGTTTTCGAGCGGATCGGCAAGACCAGCATGCCGGAAAAGGTGAAGATGTCCGAGTTGTTCGGGCCTCACGACACACTCATACTATACAGCTTCATGTACGGACCAGAGCGCGAATTACCGTGTCCCGGCTGCACCCACCTGCTCGATGGGCTCGACGGCGCCGCGAGGCATGTGGGCCAGCGCGCCGCACTTCATATTGTCGCCAAATCGCCAATCGCGCGTCTCGCCGCCTGGACGCACGAACGTGGCTGGGAAGACCTTTCGCTACTGTCAACCGCTGGCAACGACTACGACGCGGACTACTTTGGTGACACGTCAAAATTTTCCAAGGGAATGCGCGCGCAACATCGAGTTTCGGACGGAGAGAACTGGGACGAAACAATCTTCAACGTCTTCCGGAAGAAGAACGGCGTGATCAGACACTTCTGGGGCTCAGAGATGAGCTTTGCCCCTCCCGCTCCCAAACAGCACCACCGCGCTGGCGATCTCGTCGACCCGGTCTGGGGTCTTCTCGACATGACGCCTGAAGGCCGGGGTGATTTCTTTCCGAAGGTCAACTACGACTAAGGCGCGCGAGAGGAAGCCGAGGACCGCCCTATGGCTTACCACAAAGATGTGATTGCAGCCCCTTCAAGGCAGACAGAGCCAAGCCTGCCCCCAATCGTCTCTGCGCAAGAATGGCAGGCAAAACTTTGCGAACTCGCGCGCCAGGAGAAGGTCGCCACCACCGCACGCCAAGCGCTGGCAGCCGCTCGGCGAAGAATGCCGATGACGCTCGTTGAGAAGGACTACCGCTTCCTCGGGCCCAAAGGCGAGATTAGCTTGCCGGATCTGTTCGCTGGTCGACAACAGTTGATTCTTTATCGATTTTTCTACGAGCCCGGCGTGGCGGACTGGCCGACCGGTGCCTGTCGGGGCTGCTCGATGTTTGCCGACAGCATTACTCATCCTGCGCACTTGGCCGCGCGGGATACATCGCTCGCCCTCGTCTCTCCCGCGCCACAGCACTTGATCGTCGCCTATCGCGAGCGGATGGGATGGACCGTCCCATGGTACACGCTCATCGGAGACGATTTCTCGCGCGATTTTGGCGTGCACGAGTGGGCGGGGATCAACGTGTTTCTGTGCCATGACGGCAAGGCCTACCGGACCTATTTCCTCAACGGGCCCGAACTCCAGGCGGTTGGCTCGGTCTGGTCCCTGCTTGAGCTCACACCGTTCGGACAGCAAGAGACCACCGAAGAGTCGCCGGTCGGCTGGCCGCAAGGTGATCCTCGCTCGTGGTATCAACTTCACGACGAATACGACGGTCCCACAGAATAAAGTGAATAATGTTTGCGCCGTCAGGCGTCCCTAATTGAAAGATTGGTCGCCCGGGAAAATCCAAGGGCGCCGGTACATAATGTCTGCTAATGGCCCTTTGCCGAACAAAGTTGAGGCTCGTTGCCATGTCGGCTATCGGCGGCAGACCGGCAGGTTCGTCTTGCAAAGTGTTGGCGTCAACTCATCTGACCCAGCAGAACGAACGCATTGGCAAAGGCCGGATAGTGTATCAGCAACAGGCTGATTAACGAGGGCACAATCGAAAACACCACGATCGGTCCGAGGCGAGAGATCTGGGCAGGTTGTCGCCGCGCCGGCAGATCGGTGGGCACTGGCATCTCCATCAAACGGAAGAGCTGGCGTGCGCGGCTGGCGCTATGATCCGACGGCACGCCGCCGCGGCACCTCCTCATCGGGATAGGCGTTCTCCGCCGATGTGGATTGTCCCGGCAGCGTGAGCCTGGCCGCGATCACCGGCTTTAGCACAAAGAAGCCGAGCAGCGCCGCTGCCACGTTCATGCCGCAGCCAACGGCGTAGACCGCATGCCAGCTACCGGTCCACTGTGTCAGCACATTGCCGAGCGGCACCAGCAGCGAGGCAACGCCCTTGGCCGTATACATGATGCCGTAATTGACGGTGACGTATTGGCGGCCGAACGCGTCGCCGACGGTGGCGGCGAACAGGCTGAAAATGTCGCCCCAGAAGAGGAATACGAGCGCGTCGGTGACGATGAATGACATTGGGGTCGTGCCGAAGAAGCCGAAGGCTGCCAGGCAGACCGCTTCGATGGCGAACGCGATCCCCATCATGTTGGCGCGCCCGATATGATCGGAAATCCAGCCATTGAGCGGCCGGCCAACGCCATTGGTGACGTTGTGCGCGGTCAATGCAGCAACGATCGCCGGCATGCTGAAGCCGAAGATGATGACGGTGGCATCGGCAATTCCACGCTCCTTGGCAATCGGCGCGAGCTGCGCGGCCGACATCAGACCTCCGGCCGCGACCAGAAAGAACATCAGGTACATGATCCAGAAGATCGGCGAGCGCACCGCCTCCTGCGGCGGCACATCACGCGTGCCCTGCGCCACCTTGATCGTGGAGACCGCGGGAAGGTCCTCGGCTGCCGGTGCCCGGAGGAAGTTGGCGACAACGACGATGATCACTCCATAGATGATCGCGAACACGAGGAAGGTGTGCTGGTATCCGCTGGTCTCGATCATGGAGCGGATCGGCGCGATCGTAATCGCGGCTCCAGCTCCAAAACCGGCAGCGGTCAGTCCGCCGCACAGACCGCGCTTGTCGGGGAACCATTTCAGCGCGTTGCCGACGCAGGTGCCGTATACCGCGCCGCCGGCGAAGCCTGCAATCGCGCCGCCGAGATAGAGCATACCGAGCGTGGTCGCGCGCGAGTCTACGAACCATGCAAGAAAGGTCGCGACGCCCCCGGCCAGCACCATCCAGCGGGGACCGATGCGGTCGACTATGAGACCCTCGAACGGCACAAGCCAGGTCTCAAGCAGGATGAAGATCGAGAATGCAATCTGGATTTCGGCCTTGCTCCATCCCCATTGATGCTGGATCGGCAGCACGAAGAGCGTCCAGCCATATTGCAGGTTGGCAACGCTTGCCATGCAGATGATGCCAAGGCCGAGCTGTACCCAGCGGGTCGAGTTGTGAATGGGGGCGGACGTTGTAGTGGACGTAGCAGACATCGGCGCGATCTCCAGGATCGAAAGCCGGACTCGTCGTGTGGAGCAGGCCGGCTACCTGGAGAGGAGAATGGGTCGTTTGGACGCGTCGCGCTTTATCCGCGGGCATTGATCCAGGTTAAGGGGGGCGTTTGACGCGTGGCGTTAGCAGTTCGTCTAGGCGAGGTCCGCAAATGGAACTTGTCCACGACGTATCCGTTTGAAAGCGGGTTAGCGAGATCATTGACATGGATCAGGTAAAACGCCGCCGGGTGGGGAGTTCCGCTGGCGTGCGCCACGCCATTGCTCCCCCCGCGCCGGATCGTTCCGCGCCGTGTCCAATTGACGGCAATCCACGCGTCGGCGCGCTTCTGGGCCAGGCCGATGCGGCCTTCGCGCGCAGCCTCAGACGTTCAAGCATTCCCAAGGGAAAGGACGTCGTTATCGGGGGTAGCCGCGGCGATTGCGTCTACGTCAATCACGATGGCTGGCTCGCCCGCTACAAGACCCTGCACAAGGGAACACGGCAAATACTTGACTTCATCCTGCCGGGGCAGGTGTTCGGATTGCCGGCCTGCGTGTTCCAATGCGCGCCATATTCGGTTGTCACGGTCACGCGGGCGACTCTCTCCGCGGTGCCGTTCGGGCTCGTTGATACAATGTTCGATCAGGAGCCTGCGCTGGCCAAAGCGTTGTTCTGGTCGACGATCTATGACGCGGCGATTCTTGGCGAGCACCTTGTCGATGCCGGCCGTCGCTCGGCTTATGAGCGGGTGAGTCATCTGTTGCTGGAACTGCTCGTGCGACTGAACAGAACGCGCCCAACGACCAAGATGACATTCTCGATGCCGCTGACACAGGAACTGGTCGCCGATGCACTCGGACTGACCACGGTTCATGTCAATCGAACCTTTCGAAAATTGCGCGACGACGGCCTGATCGAGGTTGACGGGCGCTCCGTCAGGATCATTTCCTTCGAAGCTTTGTCGCTGCTGTCGGACTTTGAGCAGACTTATTTGAACGATGTCCGCCCATAGCAGGCCCATTCGAAGGTTAGCCGGAAAGCTCCTCTTGGCCCATCACGACGTTTGACGCGGCGTCGATGCATGTCGGCTCACAGGATCAGACCGGTATGCAGCCCGGCGCCGGCTTGCTGCTTTTTGACCCATCGCGAACATTACGGACCATTTTGCTGGTGGTTGAAGACGTCTAACCCAGGTAGAGTTGACGAGACACAACTACCAGATCATCACGATGAAAACGGTGCGCCTTTCTACCTTGATTGCACTGGCGGCGTGGCTGGCAATATTCCTTGTTGGGGTGCTTCCGTATGCGGGCAGCCGGACGCTCAAAATCGAAAGCCGCCCCCACGTAATCGGGTCTTTCTCGAACTACCGCGTCGTTTCCGGAACCAAAGGCTCCAGATACGTTCTTGCGACGCTCGACTTTGATCGGCCAGGCTCGCAAGGGGTCGTGCATTGCAAGGTCGACCCGTATCAACTGGGCCCGGTCAACACTGAGGCGTCAAGGCTTTCGAGCGCGCAATTCGCGGTGCGGATGGACTCATGCGCGGAGGCGATCCAGTTGCCATTGAGTAACCCTCATGATGTTTGGGGCTGGGTCAGGCTCTTTCTGGTCGGCTCAATGTATGCGGCACTGGCTGGATGTGTGTTCGGCTTGGCTATGCTGTATGACAACGCTCGGAAACCCAAGCCCACTTGATTGCCTCCCCGAGCGGACGCTAACGCGTCGTATTGTCGCGCCCAGCGTGTAAGGATCAGAAATGTGACGATTGTCACATTCACCCGGCTTGCCTTTCAACAGTCTGTGCATAGGCTACGCATATTGTCGGGGACTGGAATGGGCGCTTTTCGCTGGTTTTCTTTATTCGTTTCCATCTGGCTGATGTGCGGCACTGCCCACGCCGAGCGCCGCATCGCGCTGGTGATGGACAACTCGGCCTACAAGAGCGTGCCGAAGCTCTCAAACCCGGCGAACGATGCCGCCCTGGTCGGGGGCATGTTCAAGAATGCAGGGTTCGACTGGATCGACATCAGAACCAATCTCAATGCGACCGAAATGCGCAAGGCTCTGCGCGACTTCGGCGGACGCGCGCGAGATGCTGAAGTCGCCGTCATCTACTACGCCGGTCATGGCATGGAGTTGGATGGGACCAACTACCTCATCCCGACCGACGCGGCCCTGGAAACCGACAGCGACGTTCTCGATGAGGCCGTGGCGCTCGACCGGGCGATGTTCGCCGTCGAGCCGGCAAAGCAACTTCGCCTGATCATTCTGGACGCCTGTCGCGACAATCCGTTCGCCAAATCGATGAAGCGAACCGTTGCCGCCCGCGCCATCGGGCGCGGCCTCGCCAAGGTCGAGCCGACCAGCCCGAACACCATGATTGCGTTCGCGGCGAAGGCTGGGTCTACGGCTTCGGATGGCGACTCCAAGAACAGCCCATTCGCCTCGGCGCTGGTCGAGCGCCTGCCAACGCCCGGCCTCGATCTGCGCAAGGCGTTCGGCTTCGTCCGAGACGATGTCCTGAAGAGCACCGGCTACCAGCAGGAGCCGTATGTCTACGGCTCGCTCGGCGGTGACGATGTGGCGCTCGTTGCAGCGAAACCTGCAGCAACCGGCCCTCAGGCAAGCCCGGAGGACGCTATTCGCCGAAACTATGAGCTTGCCCTGCAACTCGGCACCCGCGACGGCTGGACAGCTTTCCTCAACCGATATGCTGACGGCTTTTATGCCGATCTCGCCAAGGGCCAACTCAACAAGATCGCGGCGGAGGAAGCCCGCTCGGCGGCTGCCGAGAAGGCGCGGGCAGCAGAGGAGGACAAGGCGCGGCTGGTCGCTGAACGTGCGAAGAAAACCGATCAGGACAAGGCCGCTGCCACCGCCAAGGCCGCGGAGGATGCACGGATCGCGGCAGAGAAAGCCAAGCAGGTCGAGGAGGCGAAAGCCGCCGCAGCCGAACAACGGCGCAAGGAGATTGAGGCCGCTGTTGCCAAGGCACTGGCCGACAAGCAGACAGCAGAGAGAAAAATCGGCTCCGAACCCGACCAGAAGGTTGCGGCCCTGCCATCGCCTGCACCTTCGCCCGAACCGGCGCAGGCTCCGCAAGATCTCGCCAAGTCGGTGCAGTCCGAACTACGCCGCGTCGGCTGTCTTGCCGATGCGGAGAGCGGCGAGTGGAGTGCCAAGTCGCAGCGTTCCCTGACATTGTTCAACAAGTATGCCGGAACCAAGCTCAACACGATGCTTGCAAGCTCGGATGCGCTGGACGCGATCAAAGCCAAGCCGGGCCGTGTCTGCCCGCTGGTCTGCGATCATGGTTTCAAGGCTGATGGAGATGCCTGCGTGAAGATTGCGTGTCGCGCTGGCTATCGCGTCAACGACGACAACGAGTGCGAGAGAGGTCAAGGCAAGAAGCCGGTAGCCACGCGGGACGATGCTGAACGCAAGCGTACTGAAGCCGCACCATCAAAACCACAGGCATCGGGACAGATGATTTGCAAAAATCACGTCTGCCGACCAGTGGGGCCGGGTTGTCATTTGACTCAGGTGCCCAACGCTTCTGGCAATAGCCGTTACCAAGAAACCACGGAAGTCTGCAATTGAAGATGGCTGTCTTCTTGCCGTATAGCGGCGATGAAGTAGCCCACACCGCCACCGCGTCACGCCGCGCTGCTCGGAACTTTCCCGGCGCACTACCGTTTCCGGTGAGCGGGCGCAGCACAGGCAGCAGCTATGAAATGGATGTTGGTGGTCCTGGTCGGCGGCGTCTCGCCGGTGAATACCGATCTGGTGTTCGACAAGTTCAGCGAATGTCTCGCCGCCGAGGAGCAGATGCGACAGCACTATGCTGATGCGTTCGATGCGTGGGACCGCATGGCCGCGGCAAGGATCGACCGGCGCAGGGACTACAAGAAAGCCCGCGATCTCGAGGCCAAGCGGCTGCTCGGCAATGTCGGGACGTGCGTTCCGCATGGTGGCGGCGATCGGCAGCCGGTTTCCGTTCCGCAGCAGCAACCTCCGGCAACATCGTCGCAGCCCGCCCCAACGCCATCGCCGCAGCCGACGCCGCGAATGTAGCGGCAGTGCTGACGCGCCAAGTCGAATGGTAGCACCCGGTGCGTCACCCCGAGGAAGCGCAGAACGTTCTCGCGGTCATCCTGCCGAGCGGTCTTGGCGCAACAACTGATTGGCCAGCTTCTGACCGATAGCGGCCGTCGACGTGCGTCGAAATCATTGCCCGAGTTGTTGAAGCACGGCGGACCACAACGCGAGCGGCTCTCTGAGGGCTCCCGGCTCGGACGGCTTCTGACGAACGGCCGTGTGCACCATGACGAGCTTCGAAGCTGGATCGACCAGGATGACCTGACCGCGTATGCCGAGCAGAGCAAACCTGCGGTGCTCGCCAGGGAGGAGCCACACCTGATAGCCGTAGCCGAAATAGGGCGTGGCCACCTTCGGAGCGAGATGACCATCGACCGGCCTGACCGTCGTGGCATCCAACAGCCACTGCCGCGGGATCAACTGACGACCTTCCCAGGCGCCGTCGTGTGCGAGCAGCCGGCCCAGGCGCGCATAGTCGCGCAGGGTTGCGTTGAAACAGCAAAACGCAATCTCCTGCCCGCTGCCGTCTATCGCCCACGAGGCATCCGCTTCGGTGCCGATGGCACCCCAGATCCGGTCGTGGAGATAGTCGGCAAGCGGCGTGCCCGTGGCGGAGCGCAGGACCAGGCCGAGGATCTCGGTTTCCACGCTTGCATAGTGCCATCGGGTACCGGGCGGTGCAGTTCGGGTGTTGAATTGCGCGACGACAGCGGCGGGATCCCTGGTGTCTTCGACAAACAGGGCTCGCCCGAGCCGGGCGATGTCGTCGTGCCCGTCATAGACTTCCGAGAACTCGACGCCCGAAGACATGTTCAGCAAGGCCCGGATGGATGTGCCGCCATATTCCGTTCCCGCGAGACCGGAGACGTAGGTTGAGACGGGATCGTCGATCGACTTGATCCGTCCTTCCGAGACCGCGATCCCGACCAGCATGGACACCAGCGTCTTGGCCATCGACTGCGAAAGAAAGCGGTCGTGATCGGTCCGCGCATATTGATAGTGCTCGTACAGGATGGTGTCGTCCCTGGCGATCAGGAGGCCTGTCACCGGGTTGCGCTTGAGGTAGTCCGCGATCGTCAACCGTTCCGTGCCGAAGCTATAGGCGATGGGAGGCTCTGACGCGCGCTTGAATTGCCAGGGTGCAGTCGCGCGACCGACCGGGCGCGAAGGGTAGATCTCGCCGAAATGGCTGTAGACCCCGACGAGCTTGTCGAGCTGGGTGGTGGTCCCCCGCGTGCCGATGGGATAGCCCTCGGCAGCGCCGTAGATATCGGCATCGGGGCCGCTGTTCGAAAAGACCGGCCCCGCCTTGCCGGAAGAGCTTCGGGCGTCCTGTGCGCATGCCAAAGGCGCCCAGACCGCGACGACAAGAATGACAGATCCGAAAATCCCGCGGCAGCCGCGTGGCTTGCAGAGCGCACCCCAATTCATTGGACTTCCCTCCACGTTCTCGTGTGCACGCTGATGAGAGCCGTCTCGCAGACCGGTGACGACCCGCATGTTATCACCACGGGTAGGAGGAGTCAGCATCCGGCCTGTCGGCGAAGATGCGGCCAGCCGGCCTGAGGTCTGCTTCGCAAGGATTTGGCGGAGGCAATTGCTCCGGCCTCGAACCGGTGTCTACTCGATCACTCTGTCCGCCAACAAGAGCACCCGTTCCGGGACAGTCAAATGCAGCGCCCTGGCCGTCTGGAGATTGATCACGAATTCGAATTTCGTCGGCTGCTCGACCGGCAGGTCCGCCGGATTTGCGCCTTTCAGGATGCGATCCACGTAGTCAGCCGCGAGTACGAACAACGCCTCGATCTTCGGCCCGTAAGCCATCAATCCCCCGCGGTCCGGATAACTGGTGATCTGATAGACCGTGGGCATCATGTATTTGAGCGCGATCGACGGCAATGCCGGCCGGATCGGGTCTGCAAGCACGTAGACGACTTCGCAATCCGCCGCTTGCATGGCGGCGAATGTCTTGTCGAGGTCCTCCGGATTGGCCGCGACAAATCTTTGGGCTGAAACGCCGATAGAACCCGCTGCCTTGGCCGCGGCTTCAAAGGTCGCCATGTGCGTCGGATTGTTCGAGGCAAGCACGCCGATTTTCCGCACCTTGGGAAAGAGAAGACGAATGATGTCCAGCATCTTCGCCGTGAGATCACCGAACATGTTCGCGATGCCCGTGATGTTGCCACCCGGCTTGGCGAAACTTTTGACGAAGCCGGAGCCGATCGGATCGGTGGATGGCGCCATGACGATCGGAATCGTCGAGGTCGCTCGTTGTGCCGCCGCGATTGCAGGCGTCGCTTCAGCAATGATGACATCAGGTTTGAGGGCGACGAGTTCCGCCACCAGATTCGGCAGCAGCGAATAACGGCCATTCGCTTCGCGGAATTCTATGATCAGGTCCTTTCCTTCCTGATATCCCCTGGCCTTGAAGGCGTCCCTGAACCATCCGAGAACGTGATCGCCTTTCCCGGAGGTGACCAGTCCGACGCGCCATGGCTTCGATGCTCCGGCATTTGCCGCGGCGGCAATAGCAGCCGAACAGGACATCGTCACAAAGGTGCGACGTGTTAGAAACCGAGGCACGACTCCCTCCTGCAAGCTGCCCTTCCCCGTTAGCATGGTTCAATGCCGCACGGGACGATGCATCACCCTATCGCGAAATCCGCCGCCGCCTCCGCGTGAATGGCCGTCGTGTCGAACGTCTCGACCGATGTATCGGCAGCACCGACCAGCATCGTGATCTCGGTGCAGCCGAGAATGATGCAGTCCGCGCCGCGCCCGACCAGCGCGGCCATCACCTCCTGGTAGCGGCGGCGCGAAGCATCGGCGACCACGCCAAGGCACAGCTCGTCATAGATGATGCGGTTCACATCGGCCCGCTCGTCGGCGGAGGGAATGAGGACGTCGAGATCGTGCGCGCGCAGCCGGTCGATGTAGAAATCCTCCTCCATCGTGAACTTCGTACCCAGGAGCCCGACCCGCCGATATCCCCTGGCCCGGATGCGCTGCGCCGTTGCGTCGCCGAGGTGGATGAAGGGAATGGTCAGCCTCGCGGCGATGTCGGGCGCCAGCTTGTGCATCGTGTTCGTGCACAGCACGATCGCAGCCGCGCCGGCGCGTTCGAGCCGCTGCGCCACGTCCGCCAGGCTCGCCGCCGCCTCCGCCCAGCGACCGGCATATTGCATCTCCTTGATGTCCTGAAAGTCATAGGAGTACATCAGCAGCGGCGCCGAGTGCAGCTTGCCCTTGCGGTCGCGGACGCGCTCGTTGATGAGCTTGTAGTAGAGCGCGGTGCTCTCCCAGCTCATGCCCCCGATCAGGCCAATGGTTCGCATTTCCGTGCCCTTCGAAATCCGGCTCGCGCCGATCGTAGACGAACGCGCCGACGCGCGCCATCGCGATACGGAGCGCGTGGCTTCGTCTCGGTGGATTAAAACCGATTGGAAGGTCCCTGCCCACCGGGCTTCCGGTTGTAACTCCTCAAACGCGGAATCGGGCAGGGACTATCTCCTCCACACGAAAGCTGGAATCTCTCAGTTCACGAGCGGCAACAATTCGCTGGCGAGATAGCGATGCCCGGCGGCGGTGAGGTGGATGCCGTCACCCTGCGTCAGGCCGCGCTTTCTGGCTGCTTGATAATATGGTCCGGCATTGATGACGCGGATGTGCCGCGCTTTCAACCTGGAGGCAATCTCGCCGTAACCCGCCTTTGCCTGCTGCATCGTTCCGCCCTTGCGGATATCGTTGCCGCCGATCAGCAAGATGACCGTCCGAGTACCCTCAGGCACCGCACTATCGAGCCTGCCGAGGACGCCCGATGTCGTGTCTCCAAAGACACCTTGAGCGTTGACGGAATAATTCCTTCCCTTGGCACGAAGCATCGCTTCCAGCACGGCAGGGAACGCTTCACCGGCCGAAACGCCATATCCTTCGACGTTGCTGGCGCCCAGCGCAACGATTTGCGCGTGAGAGGCCGTCGCAGACATGGCCCCGACGAGCAATAAAGCTAGAGAACAAATGACAGCTTTCATCCCGCATCTCGAATAGCGTTTCACGATCTTCCTCCGTCTCGAGTCCTACGCCGAGGCTCCGAATGACCTGGCCGCCATTCTGTAAGAGACTGATTGC
>Ga0310811_10003824_pt1 | contig 18976 bp, 22 predicted proteins | sample YCmetagenome_FD_207642 | JGI IMG/M metagenome (GOLD analysis project Ga0310811, IMG submission 207642) | Soil microbial communities from experimental microcosm in Duke University, North Carolina, United States - YC | ecosystem: Engineered > Artificial ecosystem > Soil microcosm > Unclassified ...
CCTGCTTGTCGCTGGCCGAAGCAAAGGTCTCTCCCCCGGGGCGAAGCGGGCGGAAAATGACAGATGGCCCACCGCGGCGCAACCTTAGGCGAAGGGGAAAAATCCCCTTCGCGTCAAGGGGTTGGCCCTACGTGCGCGCGGGATGACGCAAGCGAAACACGCCGATGACCAGAAGCGCGGCGCATACCAGGATGAAGGCGAAGTAGTTCAGCACTTCCCAACCCTTGAGTTCCAGCACCACGCTGGCCATCAGGCTCGCAGTGGTCGTGGTGCCGAACACCATGAAGTCGTTGAACGCCTGCGCCTTGCCGCGTTCGGCCGGTCGGTAGGTCGTCGTGAGGAGCGTCGTGGCGCCGACGAACAAGAAGTTCCATCCCACGCCGTTCAGGCTGAGCGCGCCACGGAAATGCCAGGCGGTCGTCCCCATCAGGGCAACGGCAACGCCCGCAATCAGCAACAACGCGCCAGCCAGCATCACATTGAAGATTCCGAAACGCGCGACGAGATGGCCGGTAAAGAAGGCCGGAATGAACATGCCCATCACGTGCGTGAAGATCGTGACCGGCGCCTCGGTCTTGTCGAGACCGCACTGCACGATGGCGATCGGCGACGCGGCCATTACGAACGACATCACGCCGAAAGCGATCATCGCCCCAGTCACCGCGACCATGTAGGCCGGTTGGGTCACGATCTCGAGAAGCGGCCGCTGCGGCCCTGCTCCGTCCTCTGCCTTTATGACCGGGAACTCGATAAAGCCCAGGACCACAAACACGATCGCATGCACGACGACCACGGCGACAAAGCTCGCCTGAAAGATCGGCAGCCACAGGTCGGGAGTCCAGCGGGCCAGCGTTGGGCCAATAATGCCGGCGACGACACCGCCCGCCGTGACGTAGGAGATTGCCTGAGCGCGAAAGTGCAAAGGCGCCAGCTCCACCGCCGCGAAGCGATAAAGCTGCATGTTGGCAATGGCAAAACCCAGCATCAGGCCGCCCAGACACATCATCAAAAAGCTGCTCATGCCGAGCCCGATCGCAGCACATGTGGCGCCTGCCATTCCTGCCAGCGAGCCGGTGCGAAAACCGAAGGCACGGCCACGCCGCATCATCAACAGCGAGGCGGGAAACACCGAAAGCATGACCCCGAGGTGCTGCATCGTGATCGGCAAGTTAGCGAAGACGCGCATATCGGCCGGTACAATGGTGAGCACCGCGAGCGCCGAGGAGGCGAACATCAGCGTGTTGCTGCTTTGGGTGAGCGCCTGGCATGTTGCCAGCAAGCCAATGTTGCGCAGCGATCGACGCGGGAAGCGGCCGGCTTCGATCGCCTGCGCCTCCTGGATCTTGGTCAGTCCGTCCATTTGCGGCGCACTTTAGTCGGCATCAGAGACCGTGCCCAAGCGAATTGGCGTCCTGCTTTGATGGTCGGCACGCAGGGCAGCCATGCCCATCGCGGGCGCCCTCGCCTCGATTAGAAGTGGACATAACCCATGCGCTCTGTCCGCACTCCGCGGCCGGCCACGGTGAGCTGTACACCACGACCGGTAGTGAAAATACCGATTGGGCTGACTTTGATCTTCGCCGCTCGCGCGGCCGTGAGGAGAGCCTGTCGTCGGCGTGGCGGCACGGCCATCGCCAGCTCGTAGTCATCGCCGCCGCCCAGCACAGTCGTCCAGAGCGAAGGATCGCCCTCGACAACGCGACGCGCTGCCCTCGACAACGGCACTTGCTCACGTTCGACGACGAGTGCCAGGCGAGAGGCTTCAGCAATGTGGCCGGCATCGGCCAAAAGGCCGTCGGAGACGTCGGCTGTTGCATGAACGATGCCGATCAGGCGCGGTCCCAACTTCGTCCGCGGCTGGGGCACGCGATAGCGTTTCTCGAGGGCAGCATTTGCCAACCGGCCGCGCGCGACGAGGAGGCCAAGGGCTGCATCCCCGATGGTACCGCTGACCCAAAGCTCGTCCCCTGCCTTCGCACCGGCGCGGCTCAATCCCTTGCGCCGTGGCACGCGGCCAAAGGCGGTTACCGTGACGGTCAGCGGACCGGGCGTCGCGACCGTGTCGCCGCCGCACAGCACGATGCCATAGCGCCGCTGGTCCGCCCCGAGACCGCGTGCGAACGCTCCGAGCCAGCGTTCGGTCCATCGTGCCGGCAGCGCCAACGAGAGCTGATAGGCGTAAGGTGTCGCACCTCCCGCGGCGAGGTCGGATAGGCAGACACGCAACGCCTTCGCGGCAATCCGGTCAGGCCGTTCGTCAGGAAGGAAGTGGACGCCGGCCACGATCGTGTCGGTCTTGACCACGAGATCGTGCCGAGCGTCGGCCGACAGGAAGGCATTGTCGCTTTTGAGGCCACCTGCTCCCGGGAAGCTTTTGGCCAGAGGCGCGAAGTATCGTGCGATCAGCTCGAACTGACCGGGCCGCCGGTCGGCCATGGCTAGCTGGGCAGTTCCGAGCCGCGCACCTGGCGGGCGACACGATCGAGCACGGAATTGACGAAGGTGGGCTCGCCTTGATCGTAGAAGGCGTGCGCGATCTCGACATATTCGTTGATCGCGACCTTGGGCGGCACATCGCGGCGATGTACGAGCTCATAGGCGCCTGCCAGCAGGATCGCTCGCACCAGGCGATCGACGCGCCCCCAGGTCCAGTCCTGCGCAAGCGCCGAAGATACGGTCTGCTGCAGCTCGTCCTTGTGACCCGCCGCGCCCTCGACGACGTCCTTGAACAAGGGCCGATCGGCGTCACGCCGCATGCCGCCCTCGCCCGGCTCGCCAGTACGCACGCTCAGGAACTGCTCAACGATGTCGCCGGGCGCGTCCTGGCCTTCCTGCCATTGGTAGAGCGCCTGCACTGCCGCTAGCCGCGCGGCTTGGCGGCGGCTTGGCGGACGGCTCGGAGTGGCTTGTTCCCTCACGTGTTCCGCCAGCGCCGGCCGAGCGCCACCATGGCGAGGCAGGCGTGCGTGGCATCGCCGCCCTTGTCGCCGCGGTCGATGAAGGCGCGTGCGCGAGCCTGCTCCATCGTCTCGACGGTGACGATGCCGTAACCGATGGCGAGCTTGTGCTGGATCGCGAGGTCCATCAGGCCGCGGGCGCTCTCGCCGCATACGTAGTCATAGTGCGAAGTCTCGCCACGTATGACGCAGCCCAGCGCTACGAAGCCCTCATAGCGCCCAGCCGCAAGCGCGATCGCACCCGGGATCTCGAACGCGCCCGGAACGACGACACGTTCAGAAGACGCGCCATTCTTCGCGATCTCACGTTCAGCGCCGGCGATCAGCGCGTCGGCGATTTCAACGTAGTAGCGCGATTCAACGATCAGGATGCGAGCGCCCCTGACGCCGTCGATCACGGGCCGCGCCGTCGGCGTTTCGGTCCGGGTCGACATCGATCAGCCCGCTGTCCGGCCAGGGACAGGCTTTTGGCCAACAACTTTAAGACCGAAGCCTTCGAGGCCGACAATGCTCTTCTTGGAGTTGGTGAGCAGGATCATGTCCTTCACCCCAAGATCAATCAGGATCTGGGCACCCACACCGTAGTCGCGCAGTTCACCGCCCGCCGGAGCGATCGGCTCGCCCGCCCGACGGCGCTGCTCCGACAAGACGACCGTCAGGGGCTCGCGGATAAGCACGATCACGCCACGCCCCTCCTTGGCGATGGCTTGCATCGACGCCTCGATCTCGCCGCCACGTCCACCACTGCGCTGCCCAAGGGTATCGGTGAAGATGTTCACCGCGTGCATACGCACCGTGATCGGGCCGCCGGTCGCGGGATCGCCTTTCACCAGGGCGATATGCTGGGCCTTGGTCACCTTGTTCAGGTAGACGACACAGCGGAAGTCACCGCCATAGATGCTGTCGAACATCGTGTCGCTGATGCGCTTCACGATCGAATCGTAGCGGCGGCGGTAAGCGATGAGGTCGGCGATGGTGCCGATCTTGAGCCCGTGGCGTTGCGCGAAGGTGATGAGATCGTTGCGACGAGCCATCGTGCCGTCGTCGTTCATGATCTCGCAGATCACACCCGCCGGCGTCAGGCCGGCCAGGCGCGCCAGATCGACCGCCGCCTCTGTATGTCCGGTACGCTCAAGCGTGCCCCCTTCGCGCGCCACCAGCGGAAAGACATGGCCCGGCGTCACGATATCCTGCGGCCCGCAAGAGGGGTCGATCGCAACCGAGACCGTGCGGGCCCGGTCGGCGGCGGAGATGCCGGTCGTCACCCCCTCGCGCGCCTCGATCGAGGTCGTGAAGGCGGTCTGGTGGCGCGTGGAATTGTTCTGGGACATCAGCGACAGGCCGAGCTGCTCGACCCGCTCACGCGTCAATGCGAGGCAAATCAGGCCGCGCGCGTGCTTGGCCATGAAGTTGATCGCCTCGGGCGTTGCGAACTGTGCCGGTATGACCAGGTCGCCTTCGTTCTCGCGATCCTCGTCGTCGACAAGGATGAACATCCGGCCCTTGCGGGCCTCTTCGATAATGTCTTCGGCGGCGGCCTTCACCTCACTGAAGGTGATGCGCCAGGCATCCTTATCGAGCGCGTTCATGTCTTTTCGTGCTCCAGCAGTCGCGCAACGTAACGCGCGAGCATATCCACCTCAAGATTGACCCGCTGGCCGGCCTTCGCCTGGCCCAGTGTGGTAACCGCCTGGGTGTGTGAAATGATGTTCACACCGAAGCGGTTGCCGTCCACCTCATTGACCGTGAGCGAGACACCGTCGACCGCGACAGAGCCTTTGGCGGCCACGAAACGAGCCAGAGCGGGCGGCGCCTCGAACACGAAACGCACACTCCCGCCTTCCGGCGTTGTCGAGACAATTCTGCCGACGCCGTCGACATGGCCGTAGACGAGATGGCCGCCGAGTTCATCGCCGAGCTTCAGCGACAGTTCAAGATTGATCCGGGCGCCAACCTTCCAGTCTCCGAGATGCGTTTTGTCGAGCGTCTCGCCCGATGCCTCGACCGTGAAACGGTCCGCCCCCTTCTCGATGACGGTGAGGCAACAGCCTGAACAGGCGATCGAGGCACCGATGGCGATCGGTTTCATGTCATGGCGGGTACGGACAACGAAGCGACGGTCGCCCGCGTTGCCGCCGGGGGTGACCGAGACAATCTCGCCGATGTCGGTGACAATACCTGTAAACATGGGCCGTACTTAGGCGTCCCGCCGCCAGCTTTCCACCGCGTCGCCGTCGATGGTCCTGGCCGAAACCAGCGAGAACCGGGGCGCGAAACCGAGGCGATCGAGCCCCATTGGGCCGACCGCAGAGCGGCTATCGGCGCCCATGACCAAGCCGGCGCGGTAGTGGGTGATCCGATCGATGAGACCAGCCTTCAGAATGGCCGCAGCCACCTGACCGCCGCCTTCGACCAATACGCGCGTTAGCCCCAGAACACCCAGGGATTTGGCCGCAGCGACGACATCCACACGGCCATCGTCGGCGGCATTCACCCGGATCACCCTAATGCCCTTGTCGACCAGCCGCAATTCGCGATCCCGATCGATCTGCGTGCAGACCAGCCAAACCGGGCTCTTACTGGCTGTCGCGACGATCTTCGATTCGAGCGGAAGCCGGGCACGCGAATCGAGCACGATACGTACCGGCGAATAACGTGAAAGACCGGGCAGACGACACGTAAGGTCGGGATCGTCCAGCGCGACTGTGTTTATACCAACCAACACTGCATCGTGCGTCGCCCGCAGCCTCTGGCCGGCGGCACGGGCGGCGGGTCCGGTGATCCATTTGCTCTCGCCCTTCGCGGTTGCGATTGCGCCATCGAGGGAAGTCGCCAGCTTCAGGTGGAAAAGCGGTCGGCCGTCGCTGATGCGGCGGAGGAAGCCGGCATTGATATCGGTCGCCTCAGCCGCCCCCTCGCCGATCTCGACCGCAATTCCCGCCGCCCTCAACCGCGCATGCCCCTGCCCTTTCACTCTCGGATCGGGGTCCTCCATTGCCGAAACAACACGCGCCACGCCCGCCGCAACCAGCGCGTCGGCACAGGGTGGCGTCCTGCCGTGGTGCGCGCAGGGCTCGAGCGTCACATAAGCGGTGGCACCGGCCACCGGTTCAAGCGTACTCGCCAGCGCATCCGCCTCGGCATGCGGCCGGCCACCGTCTCGTGTGCGACCCGCAGCAACGATGCGGCCGTCGCGAACGATCACGCATCCGACGGCGGGATTGGGCCAGGTGCGCCCGAGCGACCGACGCGCAAGCGCAAGCGCTGCGCGCATCATCGATCAGTCCTTGTAGTTGGTCTCGGCGAGATCGGAGATGAACTCCTCAAAGTCCTTGGCCTCGCGGAAATTGCGATAGACCGAGGCAAAGCGCACATAGGCCACCGGATCGAGGGCGCGCAACGCGTCCATCACCAGCTCACCGATCTGCGTCGAGGGAATCTCGCTCTCGCCGGAACTCTCGAGGCGACGCACGATACCGTTCACCACCCGCTCCACGCGCTCCGGATCCACCGGCCGCTTGCGACAAGCAATCGAGATCGAACGCGCGAGCTTGTCGCGATCAAACGCCACGCGCTGGCCATTCTTCTTGACCACGGTCAGTTCGCGCAGCTGCACGCGTTCGAAAGTCGTGAACCGCGACCCGCAGGACGGGCAATACCGACGGCGGCGAATCGCCGAATTGTCATCAGTTGGTCTCGAGTCTTTAACCTGAGTATCCTCGTGACCGCAGAATGGACAGCGCATCTCTCCCCCCTTTTTTGTCTGCGGTGCGTCGTCAGTTGCGGTAAATCGGGAATCGGGCGCAGAGGTCGTGAACCTTGCCGCGGACCTGAGCCTCGACCTGGGCATCACCTTCGGCGCCGTTCTTCGCGACACCGTCGAGCACGTCGGCGATCAGATGGCCAATCTGGCGGAACTCGGCTACGCCGAAGCCACGCGTCGTGCCGGCCGGCGATCCCAGCCGCACGCCAGAGGTAATCGTGAACTTCTCCGGATCGCCGGGAATGCTGTTCTTGTTGACCGTGATGCCAGCCCGGTCGAGCATCTTTTCTGCAGTCACGCCGGTTGCCTTCTTCGGACGCAAGTCGACCAGCATAACGTGGCTGTCGGTGCCACCGGAAATGATCTTCAATCCGCGCTCGGTCAATGCCGATGCGAGCGCGCGCGCATTGTCGATCGTCTGCTGCGCATAGACCTTGAAGTCGGGGCGCAGCGCTTCGCCCAGCGCCACCGCCTTGGCGGCAATGATGTGCATCAAAGGCCCACCCTGCAGGCCAGGAAACACCGCCGAATTGATCTTCTTGCCGATCTCGACATCGGTCGACAGGATCAGGCCGCCACGCGGACCACGCAGCGTCTTGTGCGTCGTCGTCGTGACGACATGTGCATAGGGCAGCGGACTCGGATAGGTGCCGCCCGCGACGAGGCCGGCATAGTGCGCCATGTCGACCATGAAGAACGCGCCGATCTCGTCCGCGACCCTGCGAAAGCGAGCCCAATCGATCTGGCGAGAATAGGCGGACGCGCCGGCAAGGATCAGCTTCGGCTTTTCGCGACGGGCGATCTCTTCCATTTGCTCGTAGTCGATCAGATGGGTGTCGGGCTTCACGCCGTACGACAGCACCTTGAACCACTTGCCCGATTGATTGGCGGGCGAACCGTGCGTGAGATGGCCGCCCTGATCGAGGGCCATGCCAAGGAAGGTATCGCCCGGCTTCAGGAGAGCCATGAAGACCGCCTGGTTGGCCTGCGCTCCCGAATGCGGCTGCACGTTGGCGAACCCGCAGTTGAAGAGCTTGCAGGCCCGATCGATGGCGAGCTGCTCGACCTTGTCGACCTCCTCGCAGCCACCGTAATAGCGCCGGCCGGGATAGCCCTCGGCATATTTATTGGTCAGCACCGAGCCCGCCGCCTCGAGAACCGCACGCGACACGATATTCTCGGACGCGATCAACTCGATCTGCTCGCGCTGGCGATGCAACTCGCCCTTCAGCGCGTCGTCGACGGCCGGGTCGGCCTCTGCGAGGCTCCGCACGAACATCGGCAAGGCAGCATCTTCGGTCTTCACGGCGGGCTGACTCATCTGGACAATTCCTTCGAAAGTTTGGCGACACGGCTGGCGTGCCGGCCGCCCGCGAACGGAGTGTCGAGGAACACTTTCAGCGCCTCGCGTGCCGTCTCGACCCCGATCAGCCGTTGGCCGAATGCGACCACGTTGGCATCGTTATGTTCGCGCGACAGCCGCGCCGATGTGACGTCGTGCGCCAAGGCGGCTCGGACCTTGGGATTGCGATTGGCGGCAATGGAGATCCCGATACCGCTGCCGCACACGAGAACACCCCGCGCCGCCCGGCCCGAGGCAATGGCCTCGGCCATGGCATTGCCGAAATCGGGGTAATCGACGGACGCCGTAGAGGTGGTGCCAAGGTCAAGCACCTCGTGACCAGCCTGCTGCAGGTCGCGCTTGAGAACCTCCTTCAAGTCGAAGCCGGCATGATCCGACGCGACGGCGATGGTGGCCCCGGCCATCCGATAATCCATTCCCCTCTAGCTCTTGAGTCCCCGATACCATATCCGGCGCAGGTGTGTCACGATCCCCCCAAAATCATGAGGTCACGCCTACAAGACATTGATTCGTCAAAATAAAAGGCCCGGTCCGAGACCGGGCCTTTCAGTATCGAGGCGGATCGGCTTATTTGACGGTTACAAACCGCTGTCCATCCTTCCAGACGTAGATGTCATAGACCGGATTCTTAATGTCGCCCTTCTGGTCGAAGGCGAGTGAGCCGACAGCGGAATCCCAGCTCTGGCTGCGCAGTGCCGCCGCCACGGCTGTCGAGTCGGTCGACTTGGCCTTGGCGGCCGCCTGTGCCCACACCTTCACCGCAGCGTAGCTGAAGAGCGTATAACCTTCCGGATTGTACTTGGCGTCGCGGAATTTCTTGACCAGATCGGCGTTCTTGGGATCGTCCTCGGCCTTGGGTGGGAAGGACATCAGCACGCCGTTCGTCGCTGCACCTCCGAGCTGGTAGAACTCCGCCGTCTCGAGTGCATCGAAGCCCATCATCTGGGTTGGCAGCCCTTGCTCCTTCGATTGCTTGATGATGAGCGCCGCCGCCGTGTGGTAGCCGCCCAGCACGATCATGTTGATCCGATCGCGCTTCATCTTGTTGATCAAGGCGGTGAAGTCCTTGTCGTTGTCGTTGTAGGCTTCGTACATGACCTCGCGCATGCCACCCTTGTTCAGGACCTTCTTGGTCTCATCAGCCACGCCCTTGCCGTAGGGCGACTTGTCTTCGAGGATCGCGACGCGCGCATCCTTGTGGTACTTCAGAATGTAGTTTCCGACCGTCAATCCCTGCACGTCGTCACGGCCGCAGGTGCGGAAGATGGTGGTGTTGCCCTTAGTCAGAGCATCGTCCGTCAGCTTGGGATTGGTCGAGGCCGGCGTGATCTGCAGGATCTTGCCTTCGCGATAGATGTCCGACGCCGGGATCGAGGAGCCGGAGCAGAAGTGCCCGGCCACGAACGCCACCTTGTCCGACACCATCTTGTTGGCCACTGCGGTCGCCTGCTTGGGATCGCAGGCATCATCGCCGATGACCAGTTCCAGCTTCTGTCCGTTCACGCCGCCGGAGGCGTTGATGTCCTCCACCGCCATCTGCGCACCGCGTCTCAATTGCTCGCCAAAGGCGGCATACTGGCCGGTCATCGGTCCAGCCGACCCTATCTTTATCTGCGCGACGGCCGGTACCGCTGTCAGGACGAGGGCCGCGACAGCCAGCGCACCAAAAATCCTCCTCATGCCAATCTCCCTCATTTGATCCCTCCACGGTGTGGAACGATGATGTGAGCTTAGTGCCGCTCCTCCCAGGCCAGCAAGCCTTTGCGCCTGTACAGCCATGGATATTGGCGCACCATCTGGCGCACACGCGTCAACCGGAAAGCGAAGGCGGCAATGCCGAACTGGACAACCCAGCCCAATATGAAGCCGCCGATCGACCACAGCTCGCCATTGGCCAGGGCGTAGTCGAAAAACCGCAGCCCTGCTGACAGGAGAGCGCTGTAAGCGACGATGCGATTCCACGGACGCCAGGCGAGCGCCATCGCATGCCCGGTGGCGAAGGATGCCGGCCCGACCAGGATCGCGTTGAACAGGATGACGTTGAACAGCGTATCGCCGAGCCAGTCGAAGCTGAAGACGTCGATCGGGCTCACGACCGCCCGCCCTCGAGATAGGCGGCGCGAACCTCGGCGTTGGACAGAAGATCGCTGCCCCGGCCGCTCAACCTCACGCGGCCGTTGACCAGGACATAGCCGCGATCGGCCAGCCGCAGGGCGTGATAGGCGTTCTGCTCGACCAGGAAGATGGTGACGCCCTCCTCGCGTGCAATCCGCCCGATCGCCTCGAAGATCTGTTGCACGATCAGCGGCGCCAGCCCCAGCGACGGCTCGTCGAGCAGCAGCAACCGGGGCCGGCTCATGAGCGCCCGTCCGATCGCCAACATCTGCTGCTCGCCGCCGGATAACGTACCGCCGCGTTGCTCGCGACGTTCGGCAAGACGCGGGAACATCGTAAAGACACGGTCGACGTCCTGTTGGAAGTGCGCGGGATCGGCGATCGTCGCCCCCATCTGCAGGTTCTCGAACACCGTCATGCGGGGAAAAATACGCCGCCCTTCAGGCGCCTGCGCCACGCCGCGGCGTACGATCTCGTGGGTCGGCAGATGGGTGATGTCCTGGCCATCGAGCCTGACCGAGCCCGTTCGCGCGCGTGGGCTGCCGCAGATCGTCATTAGAAGGGTCGATTTGCCCGCGCCATTGGCACCGATCAAGGTCACGATCTCGCCCTTGGCAACGTCGAGATCGACGCCATGCAGGGCCTGGATGGTGCCATAGAAAGTCGTGACGCCGGACACCTCCAGGATGGGCGCCTCAGGCATCGGCGCCCTCCTCGCCTGTTCCGAGATAAGCGTGGATCACGGCAGGATCGCGCCGCACATCATCGGGCACTCCCTCGGCGATCTTGCGCCCGTAATCAAGCACGACGACGTGATCAGAGATCCTCATCACAACACTCATGTCATGCTCGATCAGGAGAACACCGATGCCGTCTCGATCGCGGATCGAGACCAGGAGCTCGTTGAGCTCGGCGGACTCCCGCGGGTTGAGGCCGGCCGCCGGTTCGTCGAGGCAGAGCAGACACGGTTCAGTGCACATCGCACGCGCGATCTCGAGGCGCCGCTGCGCGCCGTAGGGGAGCTCGCCTGCCGGCCGGTCGGCGTCGACGACAAGATCGATGCGTTCCAGCCAGCTGCGCGCCTTTTCGACCGCGGCCGCCTCGGCCACCCGATAACGGTTCAGCCCCAGAAGACCGAAGACGCTCATGCCCGACGCCCGCATCAGTTTGTTGTGCTGGGCGACCATCAGGTTCTCGAGCACCGTCATGCCAGGGAACAGTCGAATGTTCTGGAAGGTACGCGCCACCCGCGCCTGCTGGCCGATCTCATGGCCGAGCATGCGCTCTAGGAGATATTCGCGATCGCCGCGCAGTGTCAGCCGCCCAATGGTTGGTTTGTAGAAACCGGTGATGCAATTGAACACAGTGGTCTTGCCCGCACCGTTGGGGCCGATGATCGCCGTGATCTGACGCGGCTGCGCCTTGAACGAGACGTCATCGACCGCCACCAGGCCACCAAAGCGCATGGTGAGGCGTTCGACGTCGATCAGCGGCAGGTCCGCTGTCATCCGCCGCCTCCGCCGGGTTTCTCATGCAGACGAAGCGACGGAGCCCGATGGGCGATCAGGCCGCGGGGCCGGAATATCATGATCAGCACCATTGCCAGCCCGAAGGCCAACATGCGGTAGGTTCCAAGTTCCCGGAACCATTCGGGCAGGCCGATCAGGAGTACGGCAGCCAGGACGACGCCGATTTGGCTCCCCATTCCGCCCAGCACGACGATCGCGAGAATGATCGCCGATTCGATGAAGACAAAGCTCTCGGGGCTGACGAAGCGCTGCTTGGCTGCGAAGAAGGATCCGGCGAATCCGGCGAACATGGCGCCGATGGCGAAGGCAGTGAGCTTGGTGTTGGTTGGGTTGATGCCGAGCGCTCGGCAAGCGATCTCGTCCTCACGCAGCGCTTCCCAGGCACGCCCCACAGGCAAGCGGCGCATGCGCAGGGCAAACAAGTTGGTGATCAGCGCCAGCCCCAGGATGATGTAGTAAAGGAAGACGAGTCGCTGCGTGCCATCGAAGGGTACACCCATCATTTCCGCAAAGGTCTTGTGGCCAGGCGGCGCGTTCTCGGCGAATACCGCGCCGAACAAGGTCGGCCCCGGAATGCCGCCGATGCCAGCCGGCCCGTTGGTGAGGTCGACCCAATTGATCAACACCAACCGGATGATCTCGCCGAATCCCAAGGTCACGATGGCAAGGTAGTCGCCGCGCAGGCGCAGCACCGGAAAGCCCAGCACCAGGCCGAAAGTGGCGGCGAAGGCCCCCGCCAATGGCAACACCGCCCAAAACCCGAGCCCCCATTGCGTGCTAAGCAGCGCATAGGAATAGGCGCCAACGGCGTAGAACGCGACATAACCAAGGTCGAGCAAGCCGGCGAGGCCGACCACGATGTTAAGCCCCCAACCCAGCATCACGTAGGTAAGGATCAGCACGCCGAGATCCATCGTCTTCTGATCGGCCAGAGGCGTGATGGGCAAAATGACAGCGGCGGCCAGCAGAACCCACGCCAGCCACCGAGCTCCAACGGTACCGAGCTTTCGGCCCTGCGGTGATTGCCTGGCCTGGCCGAATGCCCGTTCGGCCGATGGCCAGAGCGAGCGCGCAATGACCAGCAGCCCGGCCAGCCCCACGAACCAATGCAGAAATGTCGACGGAAGCCTGACCGGCGCGGCGCCAACCGCTCCCAGAACCGCACCGAGAATAAGCGCAGGCCAACGCTGGCCGTCGGACGCGAAGGAAAGGCCGAGCCGACCGACGAAGATCGCGACGACGGCGACGGCCAGGTCGACGAGCTCGTAGTCGAAGGCGAGGCCTTTGGTCGAGCCTACGTCGACGGTGCGGAAGCCGACGATGAAGAGGCCAAGTGCCGCGGCAACGAAGGTCGTGAGCGCCGCGTCTTTCAGTAAAGAGGACAGACGCGGCCCCATCGCTCAAACCTTCTCGATCTCCGGCTTGCCGAGCAGGCCGGTCGGCCGGAAGATGAGCACCAGGACGAGGATGCCGAAGACAGCGACATCCTTGTACTCGCTCGAAAAGTAGCCGGCCCAGAAGACCTCGATCAGACCGATCAACAGACCGCCCAGCATGGCGCCCGGCAGCGAGCCGATGCCGCCCAGCACGGCCGCGGTAAAGGCTTTGATCCCGGCAAGAAAGCCGATGAAGAAGTCGATCACACCGTAGTACATCAGGAACAGCATGCCGGCGACGGCCGCCAATGCCGCGCCCATGACGAAGGTGAGCGAGATGGTACGGTCGACATTGACCCCTAGCAGAGCCGCCATCTTCATGTCCTGCTCGCACGCTCGCTGCTGGCGACCAAGCGGCGTGCGCGAGATCACCCAGGTGAAACCGGCCATCAACACCACCGTCACGACAACGATGGTGATCTGCAACCATGTCACGCGGACATCGAAGCCATCGGCACTGAAGAGATTGTAGCCGCCCGACACGATCTGCCCGCCGGGCTTGGGCCGCGCGCCCTGTGTGAGCTGAACGTAGTTCTGCAAGCTGATCGACATGCCAATGGCGGAGATCAGCGGTGCCAGCCGGAACGAGCCGCGCAACGGGCGATAGGCCACGCGTTCGACCGCCCAGCCGTAGACGGCGGTAAAGGCCATCGCCATCAGGAGCACGAGCAGAATTGCAACCGGTGCCGAACCGATGCCGAGCAGCCCGCAGATGATGAAGCCAATGAGGGAAATGAAGGCGCCGATCATGAAAATCTCGCCATGGGCGAAATTGATCATGCCGATGATGCCGTAGACCATCGTGTAACCGATGGCGATGAGGCCGTAGACAGCGCCGAGCGTAATGGCGTTGATGAGCTGCTGCGAAAAATACGCCATCCGCCTGCCGTCCCCCTCCTCTGCGCTCTACGACGCCTTGAGTTCAGATGCCAGTGTAACGCGGAGAGAGCCCGCAGGGAGTGTGAAAATGGATGGCATCACGACGATCCATGTGTGCAACTCCGCCGCGACGCACGTTGAGCGAGGATCCGACGGAAACAGAGCGCTCCTATCAGGACGCACGACCCGGTGCCCTAACGCTGTTGGATGCTATAGTCCGCTGCCATGAACCAACCTACCTACGACTTGATCGTCGTCGGCGCGGGGCCGGCCGGTCTTTCGGCCGCCACCGAGGCGGCGAACGCAGGACTTGCAACGCTTTGCCTCGACAAGCTGGCGCCTGGTGGCCAGCTCATCAACCTTGGCGAATTGCAGGATGTCGAGGAGCCCTGGAACGGGCCAGACCTGGCTGCGCGCCTGACTGACGATGCAACCGTGGCCGGTGTCGAAATCGGTTTCGGTGAAGTCACCGCTCTCTCGGGTTCGGGTCCCTGGACCATCGAGACAGCCGACGGCGAGCGGCATTCGGCCCGGGCGATCGTGATCGCGACCGGACTCAACAAGGGAAAGCTCGGCCTGCCGAATGAAGCCGACTACGAAGGCCGCGGCCTCTCGCATTGCGCGCATTGCGACGGCCCGCTCTATGCCGGCCTGCCGGTAGTGGTCGCGGGCGCCAATGGCTGGGCCGAATCCGAGGCTGAGGAACTCGCGGGTCTTGCCGGCAAGCTTACGATTGTTGACGATGGCGCCATAGCCATAAAAGACTCCGGCAACGTTCATCGTATTGCCGGGCGCATCGTATCGCTTGAAGGTGGTGATGGCCTCCAGTCCGTCACTGTCGAAGACGCTGACGGGCGCCAGGTTCTGCCGGCCAATGCCGTGTTTGTGTATATCGGCCAGTCTCCCGCTGCGGAATTCCTGCCGGATTCCCTTGCACGGAGCGCCACCGGGCATATCGTGGTCGATGCTGAAGGTCGGGCTTCGGCAGCGACCCTGTTCGCCGTCGGCGACGTGCGGGCCGGGGCGCGACAATCCCTATCCGACGCGATCGCTGATGGCCGGCGGGCCGCACAAGCTGTTGCGGCCGCTTTGAAGATGAAGAGTTGAAGAGGAGCCTCGATGCGTATTTTCAATCCCACCTTTGGGCTGTCTGCGGCCGGTGGCGAGACGATGGCCTTGAAGCCGGTGAACTGGAAGAGCGACGCCATCGCTCTCTTCTCCAACTCCAAGCCGAACGCACGTGAGCTGCTGGACGGCATCCGCTCGAAGCTCGGCGCGTTCCGTCCGGTCGAGAACATCAATTTCGTCGCCAAGAACAGCGCCAGCCAGCCGGCGCCCAAGGACCTGATCGAGGAGGTCGCCGCGAAGTACCGGGGCGCACTCCTCGCCATAGCGGATTGAGGAAGCTGTTCATCGTGGAGTTTCCACGACAGCATTGAACTTCAGAAGCGCGGCGTCACGGCCTACGTGATTGCCACCGAGACGTTCCGGCCGCTCGTGCTGGCCCAGGCCAAGGCGCGCAAGGTCGAACCGCGGTTGATCGTGGTGAAGCATCCGATCGGCGGCTTGAATGCCCAGGAGCTGGCCGAGCGTATCGAGACCGCAACCAAGGAACTGGCCGAGGCTACCGGCAAATGAAAGATATCGCCGAGCAGGAGGTCATCGATATCGGCGACCTCGACATCGACGGCTTCAATGCCTTCGCCCTCGAACAAGGCTGGAGCGACGGCATGCCGCTCTATCCGCCGACCGAGGCGAAAGTCGCGCAGTTCGTCGACACGGTGCGCGGCGACAACCGTCCCTTCGCCCCCGTCCCGCCACGCCAGATCGTGCCGACCGTGCAAGCACTCGCCGCCAATGCGGTGATGGCTGGCTGCAAGCCGGAATATTTTCCGGTGGTGACGGCGGCCCTGCGCGGCTTGCTCGATCCCGACTACAACCTGCACGGCAACCTCGCGACCACGCATTCCTGCGCGCCCATGGTCATGGTGAGCGGGCCGGCGCGGCAGGACCTCAAGATCAACTTCGGCTCCAATTGTTTCGGCCAGGGCTGGCAGGCCAACGCCACGATCGGCCGCGCCGTCGGCCTCATCCTTCTCAATGTCGCAGGTGCCAAGCCGGGCGAGATGGATCGTTCGACCCAGGGCAATCCCGCCAAGTACACTTTCTGCTTTGGCGAGAACGAGGAAGAAAATCCTTGGACGCCCTATCACGTGCGGCGCGGCTTCGCGCCGTCCGACAGCGTGGTCACCGTCATGTCGGGCGAGGGCCCGCACAATCTCAACGACCATGGCAGCACGACAGGCGATGGCCTCTTGACCACCTTTGCCGGTTCGATGGCCACGCCGGGCGCCAATACGATCTACGGCAAAGGCCCCTGCTTCGTGATCATCGGTCCCGAGCATGCGGCGACCTTGGCGCGTGATGGCTACACCATCGAGAGCATCCGGGACGAGCTCTTCAAGCGCTCGCGTGTGCACGCGTCGCGGATCTCGAAGGAGAACCAGGAGACCTATATCAGCACCGGCCACAAGCCCGACGGCGACTGGTTTTCCATCGGGCGCTCGCCGCAGGACATCCACATCACCGTGGCGGGCGGGCCGGGCAAGCACTCCGCCTTCATCCCATCCTTCGGCGGCACCACCGTCGCCTCGGTGCGCATCGCACGATGAGCGGCTGGTGCGGCTGGCCGGTCGTCGGCGAGACGATCGCCTGGGAGGCCGCCCAACAAACTCTTAGCGATGCCGAACTGTCGGACGGCCTGCCCTTGGTACCGCCGACGCAGCGGCGCCTGGAAGCGATGATCTCGGGCATCGCCGGCCGAGCGGACTCGCGAGGCGCCATGCCGCCCATGTTTGGCGAGATCACGCCCGAAGCGGTCGCCTACCAATGCGTGATCGCCGGCTGTCGGCCGTCGGAGCTAGCCGTAGTGCTGGCCGCGGCGGAGGCGACACTCGAGCCCGACTTCAACCTGCTCGGTATCGCCACCACGACCGGCACGGCGTGTGTGGCACTCTGCGTGCACGGGCCGATCGTCCGCCAGCTCGACATCAACTGGGGTACCAACTGCCTCGGCCCCGGCAATCGCGCCAACGCCAGCATCGGCCGCGCCCTGCAGCTTTGCATCCGCAACATCGGCGGTGCCCGCTCCGAGACAGGCGACATGGCGACCATGGGCCAGCCGGGCAAGTACACCTTCTGCTTTGCCGAACGTCCGGACGGCCCCTTCCCTACACTCACCGCGCGGCACGGACTTGGTCGTGACGTGAGCGCCATTACGGTGATGGGTGTCTCCGGGACGGCGGAGGTGCTGCCGGGCGATGGCGAGGGTGCGACGCCGGAAGCGATCCTGTCACCGATCGTTGCCGGCATGCGTGCCGCCATCGTCATGTCGGGCCTCGGCCGGAAGAACGAGCGCGGCGAGCAGGTCTTCCTGCTCCCGCTCGAAATGGCGGAGAAGATCGCAAAACACGATGGCTGGAACATCGCGCGCATCCAGCGTTTCGTCTTCGACGAAAGCGAGGGCGCCGCGCGCTCCTCCGACGCCATCCATCCCATCGTCACCGGCGGCGCCGGCTACAAGATGACCTACCTGCCGATCTGGGGCGGCGGCTCGCAGACGGTGATGCGGCGGCTCTCGACTTAGACCTTCTCGACCGGTCCGCCCTTCTCGGCCCATTCCTTGAAGGCGCCGAGGTTGCGTACGTTTTGATAACCCAGATCTTGCAGGACCTTGCCGGCCAACGCCGAACGGCCTCCCGAAGCGCAGTAGACGATCACGGGACGATCGCGGCTGAACTCGGGATTATGATATGGCGAATCGGGGTCGGCCCGGAACTCGAGCATTCCCCGAGACACGTGGACGGCCCCTGCGACCTTGCCGCTGGCCTGGAGCTCCGGCAGATCGCGAACATCGACTACCAACGCCTTCTTGTCCTTGATCAGAGCCATCGCCTCGTCCCGATCGATCTTGGACACGGAGGCGTTGGCGGCAGCAAGCATCTCCTTGATCGAGGTCGGCATGTTTGCCCTCCTGTGAGACAGACTGATCGCTCGACGAAAGCTTGCCTCGGCACTAACCCGTCTTCAAGGCACCTTCCAGCCGATCCACTCGCAGACGCCTTTGCCCATGACCCAGCCGAGATCCTCGCCTTTCAGCCAGGGCATCTCCTCGGTGAACATCGTCACACCTTGCCGATAGCTGCAAGGGAGTCGCGACCAGTCGGTGCCCCAGAAGGTGCGCCGAGGTCCGAATGCGTCGAACACGCGCCGGATATGGGCATGCACGGAGCGGAAGGGGTAGGTCTTGTCGCCGGCATAGCACGGCATTGCCGAGACCTTGGCCGCCACGTTCGGCCGCTTGGCGAGCGCCAGGACCTTGTCGAGGCTCGCGAAGTTGGACGCTTCGGTGACGGTCTTCCCGCTCTTGAGGCCAAGGTGATCGAGAACAAGCCTGAGCCCCGGGTAGCGCTCGGCGATCCGATCGGCGAGATGCATGTACTCGTGATGGAACAGCACCATCGCCGGAATGCCGGCCTTCTCCATCTCGCCCCACACCCAATCGAAGCGCCCGTCCAATAATGGCTGCCGCATGATCTCGGTATGGAAGGTGAAACGCATGCCGAGCATGCCGGGCTGGCTCTTCCAGCTGACGATCTGCTCGCGCGCGCCCGGCAAATCCGGATCGAGCCGGCCCATGACCGCGAAGCGATCCGGATGGCTTTGGGCTGCCTCGATCGCAAGATCGTTTCTATCACCCTCCCACGAAGGTGGAACGATCACGACGCGATCGACACCGGCCTTGTCCATCTCGGCCAGAAGCTCGTCCTTACCGAGCGGTGCACGATGCGGCTCCGCGCGCGCCGGCCACGGCCGTTCCGGTGTATTGGCGGCCCAGATATGAACCTGTGCATCGGCGATCAGCATAAATGTCC
>Ga0310811_10003825_pt1 | contig 18970 bp, 17 predicted proteins | sample YCmetagenome_FD_207642 | JGI IMG/M metagenome (GOLD analysis project Ga0310811, IMG submission 207642) | Soil microbial communities from experimental microcosm in Duke University, North Carolina, United States - YC | ecosystem: Engineered > Artificial ecosystem > Soil microcosm > Unclassified ...
GGATGAAGGCCTTCCTGCCGCGCCAGCGCATGCGGGCCACCGCGAAGGCGGCGAGCAGGGCGACGGCGAGCGCCAGCACCACGGCGGTGACGGAGACGAGCAGGCTGTTGCGCCAGAACTGGGCGAAGCCGTCCGCGCCGACCGCGGTCCTGAAGTGGTCGAGCGTGGGGTGGAGGGGCAGGAACTGCGGGGTGTCGGCCTGGATGTCCCTGGTCGGCTTGAACGCGGTCACCACCATCCAGTAGACGGGGAAGACCGACACGACCAGCACGCCGATGGCCGCGACGTTCAGGGGCAGCCGGCGGAGCTTCACAGGCCTTCTCCTTCGTGCTTGTACATGCGCCGCAGGTGCGCGACGAGGACGACCAGCAGGATGAGCACGGTGAGTGTCGAGATCGCCGAACCGAGGTCGTACTTGTGCAGCGACTGGGCGACCTGGAAGGCGTACACCGGCAACGTGGTGGTGGCGTCGTCGGGGCCGCCCTTGGTGATCGCCCAGATCTGGGCGAAGCACTTGAACACCCAGATCACCTCGAGCGAGGTGATCAGGCCGAACAGCGGCCGGAGCATCGGGAAGGTGACGCCGCGGAAGATCTGCCACGCGCCCGCGCCGTCGATCCTCGCCGACTCATGCAGCTCGGCCGGGATCGTGGTCAGCCCGGCGTACAGGGTGAGCGCCGCGAACGGCACCGACTGCCACACGATGAGCAGCACCATGATGGCGAACGTCGCCTGGCCGCTCGCGAACCAGCTGAACCCGTCGAACGAGTCGAAGCCCAGGGAGACGAGCGCCCAGTTGACGACGCCGAGTCTGGACTGGAACAGCCACTGGAAGACGGTGGTGGCGGCGAGGACCGGGGTGGCCCAGGTGAGGACCAGGCCGCTCATCACCGCCAGCCGCATCCGCCTGCCGAGGCGGACGATCATCAGCGCCGTGAGCGTGGAGATCACCACGATGAGGACGACGTTGACCGCGGTCCACACGAGTGTGCGGCGGACCACCGTCCAGAACTCGGCGCTGCCGAGCACGTCCTGGTAGTTCTCCAGACCGACGAAGGCCGCCCCGCCACGGATCAGCTCGCCGGTCCGGAAGTGCTGGAAGGAGATCACCACGCTGCGCAGCAGCGGATAGAAGAGCAGATAGGCCGTGCCTATCACGGTGGGCAGGACCAGCAGGTACGGCCAGGCCGCGGCGATCGTGCGCGCGGCGCCCCGGCCGGAGCGCCTGCGCCGGGGGTTCACGCCGGAGGGCCGGGCCGCCGCAGACGGGTGCCGGCTGCCGGCGTCCCCGGAACCGGGATGTGACGGCTCTCCGGCGCCGGGCCGGCGCCGCCCCGACGGTACGGAGATCCCGGCGGACAGGAGGTTCCCGGGGGGTTGTGGAGCCTCGGAGGCCACGACTTTCCTCTCACACACCTGGCCCGCCCGTTCCGCCCCCGGGAAGGGAGGAGAGGGGGCGGAACGGGACAGGCGGCTCTCTCAGGACACCGGGCTCTCAGGACTTGGTGTTGAGGATCTCGGCGATGGACTGCGAGGCCTTGCCGGCCTCCGCGGCGGCGTCACCGGTGAGCGCCGCCGTCATGTACTCCTTGATGACGTTCTTGGCCTCGACCGCGGCCCAGTTGGGCGAGTTCGGCGTGGCGTGGCCGTTCGCCGCGCCGATCGCCATGGCCGCCGCCCCCTCGCTGCCGCTCAGCACCCCGGCGAGCGACACGCGGTTCGGCACGTACGACATCTCCTTGGCCATGTCGGTCTGGAACTTCTCGCCGGCGAGCGCCTTGACGACCTCGTAGGCCGCGTCCTGGTTCTTGGACGCCTCCGGGATGATCAGGTCGGAGCCGCCGGTGAAGACCGCGCCCGGCTTGTCCGCCGTCTTGCCCGGGATCGGGAAGAACCCGAGCTTGTCCTTCAGGTCGGGGTTGGCCTTCTCGATCGCGACCGCGCCGCCGGGGGCGGAGATCAGTTGCGCGACGTCACCCTTGGCGAAGACGTCGGCCTGCGGAGGGTTGGCCTCGTCGGAGTCGCGCGGGCCGTCGCCGAGGGCCTGGAGTTTCTTGTAGAAGTCCATGCCCGCGAGCGCCTGCGGCGTGTCGAGGCCGCCCTTCCAGGTGGTCCCGTCGTTGACGGCCAGGTCGCCGCCCTCGTCCCAGATGAAGCCGGAAAGGGTGTACCAGTTCTGGCCGGGGAGGTAGATGCCCTGGTCGCCGCCCTTGTTCAGCTTGGTGGTGATGTCGATCCACTCGTCGCGGGTCTTCGGTGCGGCGGTGACGCCGGCCTTCTCGAAGAGGTCCTTGTTGTAGATGACGACACGGTTGGCCGCGTACCACGGGATGCCGTACTGCTTACCGTCGATCTTGCCGGGCTCGGCGAGGCCGGGCAGCCAGTCGGCGCCGCCGAGGTCGGTGGTCTTGTCGGTGAGGTCCTTGACGCCGCCGCTCGCGGCGTACTCCGCGACCTGGGTGTTGCCGACCTCGATGACGTCGGGGGCGTCGTTGCTCGCGAGGGCGCTGGTGACCTTCTGCCCGATGCCGTCCCACTCCTGGACCTGGATGTCCAGCGTGGTTCCCGCGTGCGCGGACTGGTAGTCCGAGGTGAAGCGCTGAACCAGCGCGTCGGAGATGCTGTCCCGCATGATCCACACGGTCAGCTTGGTGGAGGCGGTGCCGCCCGCCGAGCCGGGGCCCTCACCCTGGGTCTCGGTGGAGGAACTGCACGCGGTGAGACCGGCTGCGATCGTGAGCACCGCGGCCGCGGCGAGAAGGCGCCTCATGGCTACTCCCAGTGGTCATATATTGGTAAGTAATTGGCCTACTGCGGATAGAGTGGTCTTAACCAGTTGTGCCGTCAAGACCCATGTTTAAAGGTAAATGTCGGCGAACTGGTAAGGCTTTGGTAAGGTCAAGGCGTGACTCTGAACACGGGAGCCGGGCTGAAACGCGACCGCGTGCGGGACTTCCTGCTGGACTTCGTCGCCGACATGAAGGCGGGTGAGGCCATCCCCTCCGAGCGAGACCTGTGCAAGGAGCTGGGAGTCTCCCGGCCGACCCTCCGCGCCGCGATCGACGACCTCGTCCGATCGGGCGTGCTCGTGAGGGAGCACGGCCGCGGCACCTTCACGGGGCCGCACCGGGTCACCCAGGCCCTGGCCGCGACGCCGAGCGGATCGTTCTACGCGCCCCCGGCGGAGGGCCACTGGCTGAGCAGGATCCTGGAGTTCGGCTCGGCGCCGGCCGGCCCGCAGCTCGCCAGGCGGCTGCAACTCGCCCCAGCCGCGCTCGTCCTGCGTGTGGTCCGGCTGCGCGTGGTAGACGACGAGCCGATGGCGATCGAGCGGCTCCATCTCCCCCACGTGCTGGTCGACGGTCTCGTCCCCGACGACATGGAGTCGGGCTCGTTCTACCGCGTGCTGCGCGAGCGGTTCGGGGTGGACGTCCGCAGCGCCGTCCAGACCATCGAGGCCACGGTCACCGACGAGACCGAGGCCGTGCTGCTGAGCGTGCCCGAACACTTCCCCGCGCTGATGGTCGAGCGGACGACGCGCGACGTGAACGGCGGAATCGTGGAGTTCACCCGGTCGATCTACCGGGGTGACCGTTACCGGGTGACCTCAGAACTGCACTTCGACGCCGCCTCGGGCTGACGCCGCGACATCCGGCATGACAAGGGCGCCCGGCCCGGGCGGGCACCACGCCGCATGACGGGATGCCCCGGTTCGGACAGGCACCACGCCGCAGACGTGCCGGGGCGCCTCCGGCCCGGGGCGCCACCGGTCAGGCCGGCCGGAAGGAGTCGCGGGCCTGCGGGGCAGCGTGCTTGATCATCAGGTGCCGGGTGACCGAGTACTCCTGCACCGCCTCCTGGCTCATGTCCTTGCCGAAACCGCTGCCCTTGACCCCGCCGTGCGGGGCCTCCGACGCGATGGGGAGATGGTCGTTGACCCACGTCACCCCCACGTCGAGCCGGTGCGAGACCCGCAGCGCGCGCGACACGTCCGCGGACCACACCGACGAGGCGAGGCCGTACGGCGTGTCGTTGGCGAGCCGCACGGCCTCGTCCTCGCCGTCGAACGGGACGGCCACGAGCACGGGGCCGAAGATCTCCGACTGCACGATCTCGCTCGACTGGTCGGCGTCGGCGATGAGCGTGGGCGAGTAGTAGAAGCCGGGCCCGTCGATCGGCGTGCCGCCCCAGACGATCCGGCCGGAGGCGCGGCTCACGAAGCCGTGGACCCGGTCACGGTGGGCCGCGGAGATCAGGGGGCCGATGTCCGCCCCCTCGTCCCACGGGTCGCCCGGCCGGACCCGGGACAGGGCGTCCCGCAGCGCCTCGACGGCCTCGCCGTACCGCGATCTGTCGATGTAGACCCGGGTGGCGGCCGTGCAGTCCTGCCCGGTGTTGTAGGTCGCGCCCATCACGACGCCCGCCGCCATGTCCTCCAGCGCCGCGTCCTCGAAGACCAGGGCGGGCGCCTTGCCGCCCAGCTCGAGATGGACCCGCTTGAGGCCGTCGACCGCGCCCCGCATCACGGCCCGCCCGGTCTCGGTCGAGCCCGTCACGCTGACCATGTCGACACCGGGATCGGTCACCAGCGCCTGGCCGACGTCGGCGCCGCCGGTGACGACCTGGAGCAGGCCGTCGGGAGCGCCCGCCGCCGTGAACAACTCGGCGAGCCGCAGCGTGGTGCGGGGCGTCCGCGGCGCGGGCTTGATGACGACGGCGTTGCCGGCCGCGAGTGCCGGGCCCGCCTTCCAGACCGCCATGATGAAGGGGAAGTTCCACGGCGAGATCGACCCCACGACACCGATCGGCCGTCTGACCAGGACCGACGTGTATCCCTTGCTGAGCACGCCCGCGCCGGTCCCCTCCAGCGACCTGGCCGCTCCGGCGAAGAACCGCAGGTTGTCGATGGCGAAGGGCAGTTCCCCGTCCCTGAACACGGCCGCGGGCTTGCCGGTCTCCTCGACCTCCAGCCGGGTCAGCTCGTCGGCGTCGCCCTCGACGAGGTCGGCGAGGCGCAGCAGCACGCGGGCCCGCTCCCCCGGCGTCGCGTCCCGCCACTGCTCGAAGGCCTCCCGAGCCGTCTGGACGGCTCCGGCGACGTCCTCGGCCGCGGTGTCCGGCACGTCGCCGATCGGACGCCCGTCCGCAGGGTTGATCAATGTGGTCATCGAGCTCACGCCATCTTCTCGATCACATCGGCGGCCACGCGCAGGCCGTCTCTCCGGCGGATCTCCTCACCGGCCGCTTCCAGCCGCGACCGGAGATCCGTGTCGCCGAGAAGCCGGTCGACGGCGCCCACCAGTTCGTCGTCGGTGAAGCCGTAGGTGTCCAGGCGGACGCCGTAGCCGGTCTCGTCGACCCGCTGGGCGTTGTCGTACTGATCCCAGAAGAGCGGGAGCACGATCATGGGCTTGCCGAAGTGGAGCGCCTCGGTGGTCGTGTTGTTGCCGCCATGGGTGATCACGAGATCGGCCAGCGGGAGGATCTTCGTCTGCGGCAGGAACTCGGCGCCCCACATGTTCGGGGCCAGTTCGATCTCCTCGTGCAGCGGGCCCATGGAGACGACGTAGCGGTGGGGCGTGCCGGCCAGGACGGAGATGATCCGGCGCATCAACTCGACGTCGGCCGACCCGAGCGAGCCGAGGGAGAAATAGACGAGCGCGCCGTCTCCCGGGATCTCCGGCAGGGTGAACTCCTCGTCGGTCTCCCTGACCGAGGAGTCGAGCCGCGTCCAGGAGGCGTCAAGCGGCCGGTCGGCGACGTAGTCGACGATCTCGGGATAGACGTAGAGGTTGGCGTCCCCCTCGTGCATGAACTCGAGATCGGGAAGGGCCGGTGCGCCCTGCTCGACGACCCACTCGTTGAAGGAGGTCCACAACTCGCGGTGGGTCCTGTCGTACTCGGCGCGGAACTCCGCCCATCCGGTCCCGTCGGCGGGCAGTCCCGAGAAGACCGGTGCGACCCCCGGGCCGTTCACCTCGAGCGGGTTGCACGACACGATCCGAACGAACGGCACACCCGCCGTCACCAGGGCGGGGAAAGCGATGACGTTGTCCTCGACGATCACATCGGGCCTGACGCGCCCGATGATGTCCTTGAGTTGCGGCTCGCAGTGTTTCGCACCGTCGGCGAGAGCCTCCCAGATCGGCTTGGTCACCGTCTCCAGTTGCTCCAGCGTGCTTTTGCGGTACTCGGGGGCCGTCTCACGGATGAAGTCCTTCCAGAACTGCCCCGGATCCTGCTCCTCCTCGGCCGGCGGAGCGAGGTCGACGAGGTCCTCCTCGAAGCCCAGCGCCTCCAGTTTCCCCTTCCAGGACGCCTCGGCGGCGAACACCACCCGATGACCGCGCCGGCGCAGGACGTCGCCGATCCCGATGCAGTTGTTCGTCGGCCCGTAGGCGCTCTCCGGCATGAACAGGATGGTGAGTCGCTTGTCTGTCATGTGGGGGCTCCCTGGATATTGTTGAATTGAGATTCAAATGCGCAGCCGGCGTTCCCGTCAAGGGCTGGGGCGCCGCGCGGCGGGTGCGGTGAATCGGAGTGCAATGACCCAGCGCAAGAGCAGGGCGGACCGCAGGGCCGACCTCATCGACGCGGCCCGCAGGGCGATGATCCGGCACGGCGCCGAGGGCGTACATCTCAACCAGATCGCCGAGATGGCCGGTCTCACGTCGGGCGCCGTGCTCTACCACTATCCCGACCTGCGCGACCTGCTGATCGAGGCGCACCACGCGGGGATGGAGCGCTTCTACGAACAGCGGATCAGGAAGGCCGCCGGCATCGCCGACCCGGTGCGGAAGCTGATCACCACGATCCGTTCGGGCCTCCCGGAGGGCCCCGACGACGCCGGCGTCCGCCTCCTGTGCGAACTGGGCGGCGCCGCCGGGCGCAACCGGGTGTACGGCACGCTCCTGACGACGTTGTTCGACCGGCAGGTCTCGATGTACCAGGCCATCTTGGAGACGGGGGCCGCCCAGGGGGTCTTCACGCTGGCCGGGGACTCCGAGACGATCGGCCGCAATCTCGTCGCCCTCGAGGACGCCTACGGCTACCGCGTCGTCGCCCGTCATCACTCGATCGACGCGGAGACCGCCGTGGAACTCGTCCTCGGCTACGCGCGACTCGCGACGGGCAACCCGCTCACGCCCGCCGTGCCCATCCCCCGCTGACCGCCGGCTCTGTTGCGGCCCGGCTCAGACTCGTGCTTCCATCATGAGCTCGACGTCCGTCGCCGAAGTTGAACTCTGATTCAGGAGATCGCGTGGAACACTCGCCGTGGCCGACCGTGGAGCGGCGGCCCGACGGCACGCTCGCGCTCGAGGCGGGCGCCGGCGTCACCGAGTCGGTGGTGCGGGCTCTGGCGCGGGGGGCGGCCCCACCGCCGCCCTTCACCGTGCGGGCCCTCGCGCCGCTGCCCGACGTGCCGCCCGGTGAACGGGCGATCACCGTGGACCAGACCAACCACTCGGTAATCGCGGGTGAGACCGTGGTCGTCAAGTGGTTCCCCGTCCCTTCCCGGGCACCTCATCCCGCTCCCGCCCTGCTCACCCATCTCTCGGGGTTCACCCGGACGGCCACGCCGTACGCCGTGATCTTCTGGGAGGACGCGCTGGTCGCCCTGGTCACGGCTTACCTGCCCGGCGCGCGCGACGGCTGGGAGTGGTGCGTGGACGAGGCGGTCGCCGGCCGCACCGCCTTCGCGACCGACATCGGGCGCCTCGCGGCCGAGTTGCACGCGGCGATGGCGTCGCCGTCGGATGCCTTCCCCGATCCCGTACGGCTCCCGCCCCGGCCCGCCTTCGCGGCACGGGCCGAGGGCGCGTTGCGGGAGGCTCTGGAACTCACCGACGGGGACGACGGCGAGTGGCTCGCGCGTCGCGCCGGGGCGTTGCTGGCCGAGACGGCCCCGCTGGCGTCCGCCGGCCGCACGCCACTGATCCACATCCACGGTGACCTGCACGTGGGGCAGATCCTCCAGTGGCGTGACGGCTACGCGGTGGTCGACTTCGACGGCAACCCCACGGTGACGGAGGCCGAGGTGTTCCAGCCCGCGGCACGTGACCTGGCGCAGTTGCTGACCAGCCTCGACCACGTCGGCCAGGTGGCGATGTTGCGGCGGTCGGCGGACCCGGCGGCGACGGCCGCCTGGGTGACGGCCGTCAGGGGGAAGCTGGGGACGGCCTACGAGAACGGCCTCGCGGACGCGGGACGGGCGGACCTGCTCGACCGGTCGCTGGTCAGGCCGTTCGAGATCGAGCAGGAATGCCGCGAGCTGATCTACGCGGCCCGGCATCTGCCGCGCTGGCGGTACGCCCCCATGGGCGTGTTGCGGGCATGGTTCGCGTGATCACGACAAGGGGTGGGTGTGGACGCTGAGCTGTTCGTGACCGATCTGGAGGCCAAGCCGGAGGCCCTGGGGAGGCTGGCCGGCCTGCTTGACGGGGGCGACCCGTTCGACGGGCTGCCGGACGCCTACGACCGGATCGTCTTCCTCGGGATGGGCAGCTCGCGGTACGCCGCGGGGGTCGCGGCCCAGCGGCTGCGCGCGGCCGGCGTCGACGCCGTCGCCGAGCACGCCTCCGCGTCGGCCGGCACCCTTCCTGGGCCGCGGACCGTGGCGGTCGCGATCTCGGCGTCGGGCGGCAGCCGGGAGACGCTCGACGCGCTGTCCCGCCACATCGGCAGGTCGTTCGTCGTCGCGATGACCAACAGGCCGGGATCCGCCGTCACGGAGGGCGCCGACATCGTGGTGCCCATGACGGCAGGTGAGGAGGCCGGTGGCGTCGCCTGCCGGACCTTCCAGCACACCCTGGCTCTCCTGCTCGCGATGACGGGGAAGGGCGAGGTCCCGGCCCTCGTGCGGAGGGCGGCCGAGGCGACCGCCGACCTGCTCGACCGGCGCGGAGACTGGCTGGCGGAGGCCGCACGCCTGCTCGACGGCCCGCACGGGGTCTACACGATCGCCCCCGCCGAGCGGCTGTCGTCCGCCGAGCAGTCCGCGTTGATGTTCCGCGAGGGACCGCGCCGCCAGGCCGACGCCTGCGAGACGGGCGACTGGGCCCATGTGGACGTGTATCTGACAAAGACCTACGACTACCGGGCGATCATGTTCCCGGGATCACGCTACGACGAGCAGGCGATGGAGTGGATCCGCGAGCGGGGGTCGACCGTCCTCACGGTCGGCGGGGACCTCGAGGGGCAGGCCGCCTCCGTCCGCTACCTTCACGACGACGATCCCGACGTGGCCCTGCTCACCGAGCCTCTGGTGGCCGAACTGGTGGCGGCGGCCTACTGGCGCTCGGCGCAGGCCTGAGCCCGGGGTCAGCGCCAGCCCAGGCGGGAGGCCGCGCCGTCGGGGACGTAGCCGTCGGATCCGGCCTCACCGATCCACAGGATCTCGTCGTACTCGGCGAGCGGCCCGACGGTGTGGCCCATGGGCATGCGCGGCTGGACGGCGAACCTCACCTCGAGGTCGGAGTCGTAGCGCTCCAATGCCTCGATGAGATCCCCCACGGTGTGAATGCCCTGCGTCTTCCCGCGCCTGTGCCTGCCCATGGGTTCTCCGCGCGATTGTCCGGTGCCCCAGAATCGACCGGTGACCAGATCGACCGGTGCTCAGATCAGAGGGTAGACGGAGCGTAGCCCATCGGCCCCGAGAGTGACTACGGTCGCTCAGGGCACATCGGCCACCCTGTGCGCACACGCTGGATAGCCGGACTATCCATTAGTATCCCCCCATGCGGATCTCCCAGCTGAGCGCCGAATCCGGGGTGCCCATCCCGACGATCAAGTACTACCTGCGCGAGGGACTGCTCTCCCAAGGCGAGCAGACCTCGGCGACGCGCGCGGAGTACGGCCCCGCCCATCTGCGCAGGCTCCGCCTCATTCGCGCGCTCCTCGAGGTGGGACGGGTGCCGGTCGCGGCGATACGCAAGGTGATCGAGGCCGTCGAGGACGAGCGGACCGACGTCCACACCATGCTGGGCACCGCCCACTACGCCCTCGCCTCCCCTCCGGAGCCGCACGCCGCCGGCGACGAGGAGTGGGCACGGGCGCGCGACGACGTCGACCGGCTGATCGCCGGCCTGGGATGGCGGGTCGGCCCGTTCGCGCCCGGCCGCGACGAACTCGCGCAGACACTCGTCACGCTCGAACGTCTGGGCATGCCCGCCACCGAAGCGGACCTGCTCGTCTACGCCAGGACGGCCATGAATCTGGCCCGCGACCACGAGATGGGCAAGATCCCCTTCGACGGCCCGCGCGACGTGGCGGTGGAGACGCTGGTGATCTGCACCGTGATGTACGGCAAGGCCCTCGACGTGTTCCGGCGCCTCGCGCAGGAGTCGGAGTCCGCCAGGATCCTGGAGGCGTGACCCCTATCGCGGGGCGAGCCCGGCGATGAGCGTCGCGACCAGGCCGGGCGCCACGGCGTCGTCCGGCCCCAGGTCGACGAGGCTCCCGAGGACCGACCGGTGGTGGCAGGCGCCCAGGAGAAGCGCCGCCGCGCTGTCGGGGTCCGCGTCCGCGTCGACTCTGCCGATCTTCTGCTCCTCCCGCAGGTAGGCCCCCATAAGCAGGATGGGCAGGTGCGGGCCGCCGCCGGTCTCCGCCAGCATCGCGCGGAACCCGGTCAGCAGGGACGCCTCCGCGAGCAGGCCCGCGCTCAACGGCAGCGACCTGCGGTAGAACGCGATCGCCGCCCGGGCGAACTCCTCCAGGTTCTCCGCCACGGTCGCGACGCCCACCTGCCCGCTCAGCCTGGCCACGGCGGGCGTCAGCGCCGGCATGCGTTCGAGCAGCACCGCGTGGAAGAGGTCCTCCTTGCGGCTGAAGTGCTTGTAGAGAAGGGCCTCCGAGCAGCCCGCCGCCCGGGCGATCTCCCGGGTGGTCGCCCGGGCCAGGCCGAGCTCGTTGATGACCTGTTCGGCCGCGGCGACGATGCGGTCGCGAGTGCCCACGTATGACTCTTCCGGTATTGACGGGTGAGTGAATACTCACCACTATATGGGTGAGTGAGTGCTTACTAACCACAATCTGGGGGCACAGTGCGCATCATCGTCTTCGGCGCCACGCGCGGCACAGGGCGCCATTTCGTACGGCTCGCGCTCGCGGAGGGCCACGACGTGGTCGCGGTCGCCAGGAAGCCCGAAGCCGTGACGGAGCGGCATCCGAACCTCTCCGTACGGCAGGGCGACGTGCTGGCGCCGGAGACGCTCGACGTGAAGGGAGCCGACGCCGTCGTCTTCCTCGCGGGGCCCAGCGAGGCCGGCCCCACCCGGCTGTACTCGCAGGGAGGCGGGAACGTCATGGACGCCATGGCCGGGCAGCAGGACGGACACGCCGCCCGCAGGCTCGTCGTGGTGACCAACGCACTCGGCGACCACCCGTCGGCCGCGCCGCTCCAGCGCCTGCTGACCCGGATGGCGCGGGCGACGGCGCTACGCCACGTCCATCGTGACGCCCGCCTGCTCGAACGGGAGATCCTCGGGCGCGACCTCGACTGGACCGTCATCCAGCCTCCGCGCCTGACCGACAAGCCGGCCACCGGCGTCTACCGCACGGCGCTGAACGACTGCGTCCGGGGCGGGCTGACCATCTCCAGGGAGGACCTCGCCCACTACGTGCTCACGGCCGTCACCTCGCCTGAGACGATCAGGGCGACGGTCGGGATCGCCCACTGACCGCCGTCGCATTCCCGCGAAGGGGCGTCAGGACTACATCCATGCGGTGACATTATGCTCCGGTGACAATCGGCCTTTCGGGTGAGACCTTGGTGCAGGGCTATCCGAAGGGGCCGCGTCATGATCGCCTGGTCGGTTCCCGGATACCGGGAAGTGCGAGAGCTCGGCACCGGCGGTGCCGGCAGGGTCGTGCTCGCGACCTACTCGACCACCGGGGCCTACGTCGCGATCAAGTACCTGCATGACGGGCTGCGCGGCGACCCGCGTTTCCTGAGGGGGTTCCGCCAGGAAGCCCGCATCATGGTCGAGCTGAACGACCCCGCCATCGTGCGGCTCTACGAGTACGTCGAGACCCGCGACGGCGCCGCCATCGTCATGGAGCTGGTCGACGGCGTTCCGCTGAGACGGATCCTGAGCGAGCACGGCGCGACCAGCCCGGAGGCGGCGCTGGTCGTGCTCAAGGGCTCGCTGACCGGCCTTTCCCTCGCCCACGCGTCCGGCATCGTCCATCGCGACTACAAGCCGGAGAACGTGCTCGTCCAGGCCGACGGGGCGAGCAAGCTGTCGGACTTCGGCATCGCCACGCCCGGCGCCGAGCCCGGCGTCCCCGCAGGCACGCCGCCCTACATGGCGCCAGAGCAGTGGGATGACGGCGCGGTCAGCCCGGCCACCGACGTCTACGCCGCGACCTGCGTGTTCTTCGAGTGCCTCACCGGGCGCAGGCCGTACCGGGCCGATCACCTCGCGGGGCTGCGCCACCGGCACAAGACCGCGCCGATCCCCGCCGAGGAGGTGCCGAGCGCGGTGCGGGGCCTGGTGACGCGGGGTCTCGCCAAGAACCCGGCGGACCGGCCGCCGACCGCGGGAACGTTCCTCGGCGAGCTGGAGGACGCCGCGGTCGCCGGCTACGGACCCGACTGGGAGCAGCGTGGCCGTCGCCGGCTCGCGGAGCTGGCCACCCTCCTCGCTCTGGCCTTCCCCCTCGCCAAGCCTGCCGAGCCCGTCGAGGTGGCCACCTCGGTCGCCCGCACCGTGCTGTCCGGCCGGCTCCGGTCCTCCGTGCCCCGGTTCGCCGTCGGCGGCGCGGTGTTGTCCGCGGTGGTGGTCGCCGCCCTGGTCGCGGCGAACCGGCAGACCCCGGTGGCCGGCGACTCGCCGATCGTGCCCCCCGTGCACGCGGAGGACGCGGGGCCGTCCGCCGGACCCTCCACCCCGTCGCCGACGCCCTCGCCCAGCCGTTCCAAGGCGCCCGCCGGGACCGGCACGTCACCGAGCGAGCCCCCGGCCGGCGCCCCCTCCGACCCTCCGTCCGATCCCCCGGCCGATCCTCCGCCCGGGTCGCCGTCTCCGCCCGGCGTCACGCCGTCAGGCACCCCGGTGGTCACGCCCAAGCCGGCGCCGCCGAAGGTGACGAGTCTCGGCATCGACGGATTCGACGGGCAGTCGGCGACGATCCACGTGCGGGCCGCGAACGGCAAGAAGGTCACGCTGACGGTCCGCTTCTCCGAAGGCCCGGCACCGGACGATCTCGATCCCCTGCCTCCGCAGATCATCCCGCTGGCGGGCGCGACCTCCTATGACACGGGAGTCCAGCAGGGTTTCCCCGCCCCGGAGTGCGACACGACCGTCTACCGCAGGATCGAGGCCGGCACTTCTCCGGCGGCACCGGGCGGCACGCGGACCACGACGCTACGGGTCGCGGGTGCGCCCTGCCCTTCTCCCACGGTCGACAGCGTCAAGATCTCCGGCTGGGACGGCACGGAGGTCGACGCCGACATCGGCACCGGCGGCACCGGGCCGGTCCGGGTGACCGTCCAGTTCAGCCGGAACGGCACTGTCGTCGACACGGTGACGCGGACGTTGCGCGGACGGACGGCCTACTCCTTCAGCGCGAGCGCCGACCTCGGCCCCGCCGACTGCGAGAAGAGGGTTACGGAGTTCAGCGCGGTGGTCACGACCGAGCCGGGCTCCGCGAACGGCCCGCAGCGGGCGTCGATCCGGAAGGTGTGCACCCCGCAGGAGCCCGTCTCGCCGAGTCAGGGCGAGCCGGGCCTCGCGTCGTGACCATGCCTTTCCTCTGACCGGGCCCTACTGAGCGGGCCCTACTGCGCGGGCCCTACTGCGCGGGCGTTGCGCCCCTCGTCGGCGGCGGCCCGTTCACCGGGGCCGGCTGCTGACCGGGCTCGACCGGTCGCATCCACATCTCAGGCGTGACGAACAGGCCGGTCGCCTCGACGAGCGGCGTGCCGTCGGGAAGGGCGATCGAACCGTCCGCCCAGGTCTTGCGCCCTTCGCTGCGGGTGACGTTGGCGGTGGCCACGACCCGCTCGCCGTACGGGACCCGCTGCCTGTAACGAATGGTCAGCGTGCCCGTCACGCCCCCTCGGCCGGAGGCGGCCACGGCGTCCCCGAGGAGATGATCGAGGATCATCGCGCTGACGCCGCCGTGCACTCCGGCGGGCGGCCCCTCATGGGCGGGCCGGAAGTTCACATCGGCACGGGAGCCGCCCTCGGGCGACCGTTCGACCTCAAGTGGCAGGGCATGGGGGTTGCACGCGCCGGTGACGGCGTTGCCGAGATGCCGGAACGTTCCGTCAGGGGCGAACTCGTGCGGCAACGCGGTGTCGCGCCGGACGGCCCGGAGGCGCTCGGTGAGAGCCACGAGTTCTGCGGTCACGGCCGCGATCTCGGTCTCGTCAACGTCGGTCAGCACGACCGCGTCCATCAGTTCCCTCGTCTGCTGGGACAACACCGCCAGGGCCGCCAGTTGCGCTTCCCCGTTGGCGAGTTCGATCGTCATGGCGCCGATTCTAGAACATGTTCTAGCCCTACCTGGCCGATTTGTCATGTTTAGGTAGATAGATTTGACTTTGTCTAGATATAGGCCGTTTTGCGAAGGTAGCGTGCCACGTCACCAGAACCCCTCGACCGAACGGCAGGCCCACCCTTCGCATGAGCCCCGAGATGAAGAAACTTCTCCACCTCCTGCAAACCCAGGTCGGATACGGCGAGCAGGCGGGTGGCTACACCAAGTTCGGACATTGGTACGACACCGTCGAGAACGACGCCGACTACACCAGCCAGCCGTGGTGCGACATGTTCCTGTCGTGGGGCGCCCACAAGCTCGGCTACGCCCCCTGGTTCGGGCAGTTCGCCTACACGGTCGGCCACGCGCGGTGGTTCAAGCAGCATCACGCCTGGGGGTCCACCCCGGTGCCCGGCGCCGTCGTCTTCTTCGACTGGGCGGGAACGGGCACGATCGGCGGCATCGACCACGTCGGCATCGTCGTCAAGGTCGCCGGGAACAAGATCCACACGATCGAGGGCAACACCGGTGGCGGGCAGGTCCGCGAGCAGGTCCGCGACCAGAGCTCGGTCGTGGGATACGGGTACCCGGAGAAGATCAGGACGCACCAGGAGCAGAAGGTCATCAAGGCGGGGAGGGCGACGGCCGCCGCGACCGCCCACCAGACGATGTCCCTGCCGACGCCCGCCCCCCAACCTGCCGAAGCACCCCCTGCCGCGACATCCACGGCACCGCCCGCCACGCCGTCCACGGCGCCCCCCGCCACGGCGCCCGTCGCGACACCGGCGACCTCATCCTCCACATCGCCGGCGACCTCCCCCACGACGACACCCTCCGCGTCACCGGCAGCCTCCCCCACGACGACACCCTCCGCGTCACCGGCGACCTCGCCCGCGCCGGCACCCGCGCCCGTCGCGACGGCCCATCAGACGATGTCCCCGCCGCGCCACCATCTGTCGCGCGCCGGCCTGGCGGGCGGCGCATCGGCGACCGTGCGGGACGCGGTCATGACGACGGGCGCCTCGGCCGGCGCGGAGACGGCGGCCCACTCCGACCCGGACGCGAGAACGACGTCCCACACGACGCCGGCCTCCGTATTCGAGCCGACGACGACCCGGCCCGTCGCCGATTTCCAGCCGTTTCCGAGCATCCCCCCGCAACTCGGCGATACGGCGATCATCAGCCCGCTGCTCGTCGCCCTGCTGGCCGCCGCCTACGTGAAGGTCCGGCGAGGTTCCCTACGGCGTGCCGCCGCCGATGGCGCCGCGCGGACGATCCTCGATTCACCAGCAGGCCGGATGCCGGGGAGCACCGCATCCGATGAACAGGGCGGCTGGTTCACTCCCGTCCGGGCGAACGCCGTGGCCGACCGCGCGGATGTGCCGCTGCCCACGCCCTGGCCGACGATGCCGGTGAACCGACCGGCCACGTCGCCGCCACCCGCGGACGCAGACGCAGTGAACGCACAGCCGGCCGACACGCACCCGGCCGACGCGCATGCGACCGACACGCACCCGGCCGACGCACATGTGACCGACGCGCACCCGGCCGGACCGAGCGCCGCTCCGGAGCCGGAGCCCGTCTACTTCATGCCCGCCCTGCCCGATCCAAGCAGCGCCCCCGAGGAGCCGGCGAGCCCTGGCCCGAGCCTCTACCAGGGCAGCGACGGGCTCGCGAACGCGCTCGAAGCCTTCTGGAGCACCACTCTGGAGGACGAGCGCACCGGCATCCCCGCCGCCGTACCCCTCGGCGACCGGCGTACCTCGGACACGCACGCGAAGCCGGACGAGCACCACGCTGAACAGCGTGCATCGGACGTGCAACGGGGGGACGAGCCGTCACCGTCAGACACGGGGGCGGCATCGAACGAGCGGCCGTCTCCCGCTCGGCCACGTCGCCCCAAGGGCCGTCACCGCAAGTCCTGACCCCTTCCCTGCGGCAACACAGCCCGGGGAAGGTCGGACGGGAGAGCGGGATCGCCCAGGACGGCGGCGCGCAGACGGGCCCGATGGACGCCCGTGTCACCGTACGCCGAGACCAGGGACCACACCCGGGCGAGCCACAACCGCAGATCGAGTTCATCGGCGTACCCGGCCGCGCCGTACACGCGCAACGCCGTCTCCGCGGCCCTCGTCGCCGCCTCACCCGCGGTCGCCTTGGCCGCGCTGACCGCCCGGTCCAGCCCGCTCGCCGCGACCGCGCCACGTCCCGCCCGGTCCACGGCCGCCGCCGCCGCATAGACCACCGGCGCGGCGAGGTCGATCGCGACCGCCACGTCGGCGAGCCGCCCCTTGATCGCCTGGAAGGCGGACACAGGCATGCCGAACTGCCTCCGGCTCCTGGCGTGATCGGCCGAGACGTCCAGCACGTGTCTGGCCAGTCCCACCAACTGCGCGGCCACCGCGACGGTCGCCGCCTCCAGAGCGGGCACCGCCGTCGCCGTCGACCGGCGCGCCGTCCCCGCCTCCGTGAGACGGCCAGTGAGACGGCCAGTGGGACGGCTCGCGAGACCGTCCGTGCGCTCCCCCGCGCCGACGGTCAGGCTGAACAGGCGGCGTACGGGATCGGCCCCGGCCTGCGGCGTCAGCCGTACCCCGGCTGCGGGGAAGACACACGACTCGCCGTCCCGTTCCACGATGAGCAGGTCGGCGAGATCGGCGTCCGGTGCGTAGACCTGGTCGCCGAGGCGGGCGGAGACGCACAGCTTCCCGGCGGCCAACTGGAGGAGCAGGTCACCGTCCTCCACGAGCAGCGGGGCCACCACCGCCGTCTCGACCACCGGGCCGGGCAGCGCCGCTCTGCCGGTCTCCTCGAACGCCAGGATCGAGCCGGCGAGCCCGCGGCCCCGGCCCTGCTGCTCCTCGGGTACGAGCATCCCGAAGAACCCCATATCGGCCAGTTGCGACCATGCGGGGAGGCGCCCGTCCCGTCGCACCGCACGGCTCGCTTCCCGTACGGCTGCCGCGGGGCAGTGCTCGGCGAGCACCTCCCGCACCGCGAACGCGAACGCCAACTGATGGTCGGCGAAGGGGAAATTCGTCTCCACACTCCGACATGTACGGCTTACGCGGGGCGATGCGCCATGGCGAAGGCTGCCAAGGATGCACGGAGAGCCGGCTGCGCGGGCCTGGCCGTACGGCGGCGCATCCAGCACAGCGGTCGTGGAGCCGAAGTCGAGCCGCGCAGGAATTATCGGCACGGCGTCGGGTCTTGTAGGCGAAGTAGTGGGACACACATCTGAGGAGAGACGCCATGTCAGCGATCTACACCGCGATCGGCACCGCCACTGGCCGCGAGGGCCGCGCCCGCACGAGTGACGGCAAGCTGGATCTGCAGTTGTCCCGGCCCGTCGAGATGGGCGGCGACGGTGCGGGCACCAACCCCGAGCAGTTGTTCGCCATGGGGTACTCCGCGTGCTTCGCCAGCGCGCTGTCCCTCGTCGCCAAGCGGATGAAGGTGGACGCCTCCGACGCCTCGGTGACCGCCGAGGTGAGCCTCCTGCCTCTGGAAGGCGGCCGGTACGGCCTCGGAGTGGTGCTCCGGGTCGAGTTGCCCGACGAGCTTCAGGGCGAGGTCGGCACGAAGCTCGTCGAGACGGCCCACGAGGTCTGCCCCTACTCCAACGCCACCCGCGGCAACATCCCCGTCGATCTCGTCATCGAATAAACGCGGAACCGCTTGCGATCACGGCCATACGGCGTCACATTTCCTGTGAACGTTCAAGCATTGCGCCGCGTCCTACTCGTACAAGGGGACGGGTGTGAAGGGGGTGACCGCCGACCGTGGATTCGCGGGTGGTCACTGTGGGCCGCGCCGACATTCTGGACAAAGTGGTCTCCGCTCTCTCGGAGCCGCCGCAGATGGTCCTCATCGGCGGCGAGCCCGGCATCGGGAAGACGCATCTCCTGGGTGAGGTGATCGCGCGGCTCCCGGAGTTCCGGGTGCTGCGCGGCCAGGCCAGGGAGCTCGACGGAGGTCTGGCCTACGCGCCGCTCGCCGGGGCCTTCGCCTCGCTGGGCGAGGAGGCGCCGGCAGAGCTCGCCGAGTTGTACGGGGCGATCGACGAGGCGGCGCTCGGCCACTCCCCCGTGGCCCCGGCCGTGCTCGCCGCCCAGTTGCTCGCGTCCCTGCCGGGGCGCACACTGCTCGCCATCGACGACCTGCACCTCGCCGACGCGGACACGCTCAGCGTGCTCCGCTGGCTCCCCCACCGCGTCCCGCGCGTGGCCATCCTGGGAACGGCACGCCGCCCTCCGGCTCTCGACGTGGATCTGGCCATCCGGCTGGAGCCGCTGTCGATGCCGGAGGTGGCCGGGCTGGTCACCACTCTGCTCGGCCGTACGCCCAGTGACACGATCGTCCGCCGCGTGCACATGATCAGCCGGGGCAACCCGTGGTTCGCCCAGGAGGCGGTGCTGAGCCTCGTCCAGGGCGGCGCCGTGTGGTCGCCCGACCCGGGCGCCCGCCGCGGCGCCATCCTGCG
>Ga0310811_10003826_pt1 | contig 18969 bp, 19 predicted proteins | sample YCmetagenome_FD_207642 | JGI IMG/M metagenome (GOLD analysis project Ga0310811, IMG submission 207642) | Soil microbial communities from experimental microcosm in Duke University, North Carolina, United States - YC | ecosystem: Engineered > Artificial ecosystem > Soil microcosm > Unclassified ...
GCTTCGCCTTCCACGTCCTCCGCAATAATGACGAGGGGCTTGCCCGACTGCACGACGGCTTCCAGGACGGGAAGCATCGACTGCAGGCCGGAGAGCTTCTTTTCGTGCAGGAGGATGTAAGCATCCTCGAGTTCGGCAAGCATCTTTTCGGCATTGGTGATGAAGTAGGGCGAGATGTAGCCGCGATCGAACTGCATCCCTTCGACGATCTCGACTTCGGTCTCGAGCGCCTTTGCCTCCTCGACCGTGATCACACCCTCGTTGCCGACCTTCTGCATCGCTTTCGCAATCATCTGACCGATATTGGCGTCGCCATTAGACGAGATGGTACCGACTTGAGCGACCTCCGCCGAAGAGCCGACCTTCTTCGCGCGCTTCTCGATGTCCTTGACGACCGCGTGCACAGCAATGTCGATGCCGCGCTTGAGATCCATCGGGTTCATGCCGGCAGCGACCGACTTGGCGCCTTCCCTGACGATCGCCTGCGCGAGCACGGTTGCGGTCGTAGTGCCGTCACCGGCGAGATCGTTGGTCTTCTGGGCGACTTCGCGCACCATCTGCGCGCCCATGTTCTCGAATTTGTCGTCGAGCTCGATTTCCTTGGCGACGGTCACGCCATCCTTGGTGATGCGGGGGGCGCCGAACGATTTGTCGAGGACGACATTTCGGCCTTTCGGGCCGAGTGTGACCTTGACGGCGTTGGCGAGAATATCGACGCCGCGCAGCATCCGTTCGCGGGCATCGCCGGAAAATTTGACGTCCTTGGCAGCCATTTCAAATCACTCCTTGAACAAAAGCGTACGGGGTCAGGCGATCACGCCCATGATGTCGGACTCCTTCATGATCAGGAGTTCCTCGCCGTCGAGCTTGACCTCGGTGCCTGACCACTTGCCGAACAGCACGCGGTTGCCGGGTTTCAGGTCGATCGGAATGAGCTTGCCGTTCTCGTCGCGGCCGCCGGGGCCGATAGCAATGATCTCGCCTTCCTGCGGTTTCTCCTTGGCGGTGTCCGGGATGATGATCCCGCCTTTCGTTTTCTCTTCGGCGTCGATCCGGCGTACGACGACGCGATCGTGAAGGGGACGAAACTTGGTTTTGGCCATGGGCTTCCTCTTGGCGCTAACGCGCGTCTCATGAACAGAAAGTGTCGGTATGTCAGTCATTTAGCACTCACCATCAGGGAGTGCCAAACGCTGCCTGGGAAATATTGCCTTCGCGCCGGGGAGTCAAGCTGCGAGGCTCGGGACGGGCGCAATCATGATCTGCGAATGCGTGCTTGCGCTGGCCGCTCCGGCCATCCAAAGTTGAGACCTGTCTCTGGGGAGCCGGAATGCATCAGCCCGCCCGTCTCACGATCTCGAGTGCCGCAGCAATTGTCTTGCTGGCCCTCGGGCTTTCCGGCTGCGCCACCGGACCGCAGCCCGAAACGCCGGCAGCTCCGGCCGTCGGTCCGACACTGCCGCCGGCCTTCCCGCCGCAGGACATCGTCGGTCGCTGGGGACTTGCCGCCTATCACAAGGAGGAAGACCGCGCGCGCACCGAGGCGGCTGCCGCCCGGGGCTGCAATCAACCTTACGTCATTACGCTGGGCCCGACCGGCGGCGTCATGATGCACCTCGCCGACCAGGCGACCCCGACCGAGCTGCGCCTGAAGGGCGCGGAGGGCGGCAAGACTTTCATCGGACCTGCCGAAGATCCGCCGGGCAGCGCGCAGGACCGCGAGGTGGTCTTGTTCAATGGCCGCGTATTGATCTTGCGCTGGATGGATTCGGAAGTGCAGGGCCGCTACGGCACGATGGTCTATGTCCGTTGTGGCGCGGAGGGCGGCAGGAAGCCGGCGGCCAAGCCGAAAGCGGCCGCCAAGCCAAAAACAGCCCCACCGCCGCCGCCACCGGCACGATAAAGATCGTCGTTTGTTAGCGCTCATCGGAGCGGCGTGGCAAAGTTGCGCATAGCTGCTTTGGTGCGCCTCTCATGATCTCTCCCCGTGAATTCATCGACGGACCCTGGCGTGCCGTGCCGGTGCTCGGCATCACGCAAATTCTGACGTGGGGGACGATCTTCTACACGCCAGTGCTGATTGTGCCGTTGATCGCAGCCGAGCGCGGCTGGTCGATCACTTTTGCCATGGGTGGATTTTCAATCGGCCTGCTCGTCGCCGGCCTCGTCGCCCCTTATGTCGGCAGATCGATCGACCGTTTCGGTGGCCATGTCGTGATGGCACTGGGCTCGCTCATCGGGGCGCTTGGCTTGTTCCTCATTACCTCGGCCGCGCATCCGATCGCCTATTGCGCGGTCTGGATGGTGCTAGGCGTCGCGATGGCGGCAAACCTGTATGACGCGGCGTTCTCTACGCTTGGCCGCATATTCGGCGTCGGCGCGCGCCGGCCGATCACCGCGCTGACGCTTGCCGGCGGATTCGCCTCGACGGTCAGCTGGCCGATGACGCACTTCTTGCTCGAGCGGGTCGACTGGCGCGGCAGCTACCTGATCTATGCGGCGATGCTCGCTTTTGTCGCGGCGCCGCTGCACGCTCTGGTGCTGCCGCGAACGCGTTACGAATCCGATATTGCCGCGGCAGATTCGGAAAGCGCGCCCGTTAAGGTGCTGCCGGCCTACGGGTTGCCGTTCATTCTTGTGGCGTCGGCATTTGCGTCTTACGCATTCGTACCGTCCGGATTATCGGCGCACCTGCTGGCCATTTTTGCGCGGGAGGGTATCGGCGCGGCCACCGTGGTGTGGATCGGTGCGTTGTTCGGCCCCGCCCAAGTGGGCGCTCGCCTGATCGAGTTCGCTTTCGGCCGCAATTTGCATCCGCTGTGGATCGCGCGCTTTGCGCTCACCACTTTTCTCTGTGCCTTTCTGATGCTGGCGCTGCTGGGCGTCTCGACGGCCACGGCGGCGGCATTCGCATTGATGTTTGGCGGCGCCAACGGCCTGGTCACGATTACCCGCGGTGCCGTGCCGTTGGCGCTGTTTGGCGCGTCCGGCTATGGGCGGCTGATGGGGCGGCTGGCCGGCCCATTTCTGCTGGTGCAGGCAGCGGCGCCTTTCATCATGGCGTTCATGATCGAGCGCACGTCGGATCTGGGAGCGCTTACGCTTGCGGCCGGCTTCGCGACCGTGGCACTGATCTGCTTTATTCTGATCCGCCGTCCGGCCTAGGCGAACATCAAGTCGATATCCTGCTGGCTGGCGTGGCCGCCGTCCCCGTCGAGCCTCGGGCCGTGCAGGAGATCGCCGCTCGGCTGCGACCCGGCCGCCGTGTCGAGCCGTGCCGCGCTGGTGATCTTGCTGCAATTCTCGATCATGACGGCGAGTTGCTCCTCCACCATCACGAGGGTCGCGATGACTTTCTCGATGCGCTGGCCGGCGAGATCCTGGAAATTGCATGCTTCATAAACCCGCACGACATGATCCTGAATGTCCTGCGCGAGACCGTGGTGGTAGTCATCGGTCAGTGCGGAGACGAGGACGCGCGCGCAATCATCGACCGCTTCGACTGATGCCAGAACCTTCTGTGTCGCGGTTTCCATGCTTTCGACCGCAACCGCGAGTTCGCCGGCCGCGCGGGCCATCCGGCGGTCCTTGCCGTCATTGATCAGGGCCATGAGCGTGCGGGTGTTGCGGGCAACAAGCGCGTGGAGCGCCGAAAGCTCGTGTTGTGGCGCAACTTGGGCTTCGGGCGCAGGCGTTGTTTCGCTGACCGCCACTTGGTCGCTTTGAGGCGACTGCACGACGTCGCGGGCACGCCGCGCTCCGACCATCTGCTCAACACGAAAGACTTTGCGCTGCACGCCGTGGTTCCCAGCCAATGATGCCGCGGTTCATAGAGAACTCGCATTAATACCGCGTTGCGTGATCGCGGCGTGCCAGGCGGGCCGGATACCGCTCGTTTACCATAGGGAATCGTGGTTGACGGCAATTTACCAATCGGTGGGCGTTTCCAGTTTTACTGCCCTGACACAGTGAAGTGTAGGGTGGATCGATGTCGCGTTGGGGTTTTGCCGGGTTTGCAGCGGTCTTGCTATCCAATTTTGCGTCGGCGGAGCCGATGTCGCTTGCGCCCCCCGATCCTGACGACCAACCGCCGCCAATGGTGGTCGCTGCCGCGCAGCCCCAGCCCCAGGCGCCGTCGAATCTCGGCGGCGGGTTTATCGAATACATATTCGGTAATGGCGCGCCGCCGTCGCGACGCCCGCAGCAGTGGTACGGGCCGCCGCCCGAGCAGAACGACTACCGAAGTTATGGCAATGCGGCCGTCGATCCCCGCATGGAGCAGCAGCGATATGACGGACGCATGGATCCGCGCTTCCTCCGGCAGGAGGTGGCGTACGACGGCAAGGAAGCGCCCGGCACCGTCGTCATCGATACGCCGAACCATTTTCTTTATCTCGTCCAGAGCGAGGGAAAAGCGATCCGCTACGGAATCGGCGTCGGCCGGCCTGGCTTCACATGGTCAGGCACGCATGCAATTTCAGGAAAAAGGGAATGGCCCGACTGGACGCCGCCCGATGAAATGCTCAAGCGCCAGCCGTACTTGCCTCATTTCGTGGCAGGCGGTCCGAACAACCCCTTAGGCGCGCGCGCGCTCTATCTCGGCTCGACGCTGTACCGAATCCACGGATCGAACGAGCCTTGGACCATCGGCACAAACGTGTCGTCCGGCTGTATCCGCATGCGCAATGCAGACGTCGTTGACCTTTACGAGCGCGTGAAGGTCGGCACGAAGGTCGTGGTGCTGTAGCGGCCTCAGCCGCCGTCGTCACCGCCACCGAAGTCACCGCCGAAATCGCCACCGGCGTCGCCGTCAAGATCGCTCACGATCTCGGCATCATCGTCGTTGCCGAAAAGCGCTGCAGACTGCCCGCCGCGTCCGTCGCCGCCGATATCGTTGATCCCAGCATCGCGCGCGAGGTCGCTGCCGGACGCATTGCTGTCTCTGTCCCACGGGGAGCCGCCTTGCTGCGGCACGGCCGCGAATGCACTTCCGCCATGGTGACCGAACATCGAGCTGATCGAGTTGAGCAGCAAAGCGCCGCCGATCACACCCGCCGCAGACGCCGCCGCGGTGCCGAGAAACGATCCGCCACCATAGCCGCCGCCTTGCGCTGCATTGGCGCTCGGAAACGCACCGCCGCTATTCCATCGCGGATCGGGTGTGCCAGGACGCACGCTGGGCACAGACGTCGAGCGCCCGGTCAGCGCTTGCCGCATGCTGTCGAGAAAACCGCCGCTTGCCGGCGCTTCGGCGTCTTCTCCGGTAAGCTCGCGGATACGGGCATCGGCGCGCTTGAGCGCTTCGTCCTGCACCAGCACGGTTTGCACCAGCGGGTAGATGGCATTCGGTGCACTGCGAAGGCCGGCCGCGATTGCGCGTTCAGCGTCGGCATCGCGCGGTGTTTTCTCGAGTTGCGTGAGCCGGTCAAAAAGGTCCTCAACCAGCTGGCGTTCCTGTGGGGTCATTGTGCCCTCCCTTGGTCTTGCGCGGCGTTAGTTAGGCGCTGCCGCCGGTTTCGCTAGTGGGGGCGCGCAAGCGCGACATTATGCTCGGCAAGGACTTGCAAAAAAGCATCGGAACCAAAATAGGCAAATTCTTGCTCGCGCAGGCTTGTCAGCGAATCCAGGCTTTTTAGCGCGGTATCGACAACACCCGGGTGACACATGATCAGGCCACCATCCGGCAGGCCGGACAGGAAGCGCGGGAACAGCCTGGCGTAATCCGGCCGCGACTTGAAGGCGTAGGAGCCGGCAAAGGCGGGATTGACCGCAATCCCGAGTTTTCTAGCCTTGCGTCGGAAGCCAAGGCTCAGAATGTCGAGCACCAGCGCCTTGTGATCCCGCAGCCGCCGTCCGCGCCGCGCCCGGCCGCATTGCCGGACCCATGCTGTGGATGCGCGCTCTGCGACGACCTTCAGAAAAGCGTCGCGCACCTGCGGAAACAGGTGGATGTGCTGATGGCCGTCAAGAAAATCGGGCGGTCGTCCGAATACATCGACGAATTTTTGGAGCTGCGCCGCAATTTCGTTGGCGAGCGGCTCCGGCCGCAATCGCCGCGCGGTCGCCAGCCGCAGCATCGCGTTGAGCGGCAGGAAACGGCCGTGACGCAGAGGTGAAAAATGTGCGCTCAGTGGCCGCAGCGGGCCGGTCAGCGTGACGTGCAATCCCAGGGCTGCGCGCTTTTCGCTCGAATTGAGCCTGGCGAGTGCCGCGGCTTCTTTGTTGTCGAAGTGCGGCGCTGCCACCATGACCGACGTCGCATTGATGCGTCGGCGGGAAATCAGCTCGCGGATTGCGGCACTCACTCCGGGAGCGGCGCCATAGTCGTCCGCGCACAGCCAGATGTGCCGTCGTTGCGCGGTCATGCCGTGGTTTTATTCGGCTGCGCGGGACGCGACCGGCCGCGCCTTGGCCGTTTCACTCGCCCGCTTCACAATGTGCTCGGCGACGAAATATACCGGCCGGCCCTTGATCTCCGACAGTAGCTTGCCGATGTACTCGCCCAGCACGCCGATCAGGATCAGTTGCACGCCGCCGATGACCATCACGCTGACCACCAGCGAGGGATAGCCGGGCACGTCCTTGCCATAGAGCAAGGTTTCGAGAACGATCCAGCTGCCGAAAAACAGCGCGGTAACGGCGAGCAACATGCCGAGCAGACTCGCAACGCGCAAAGGCGCCACTGAAAATGACGTCAGGCCTTCGATCGAGAGACCGATCAATCTCCGCGCATTCCATGTCGTCGAGCCGTGCTCGCGCACGGCCGGCTCGTAGTCTACGCGCACCTGCCGAAAGCCGATCCAGCTCGACAGCCCCTTGAAGAAACGGTTGCGCTCGGGCATCAGCCGGAGTGCCTGCGCGGCGCGCGGCGACAACAGCCGGAAGTCGCCGGCATCCTCGGGAATCTTATGGCGCGCGCCCCAGTTGAGCAGCGTGTAGAACGTGTGAACGCCGATCCGGCGCATCCAGGGCTCGTTCTCACGATGGGCCTTCGCCGTGTAGACGACGTCGTATCCGTCGTCGAGCCAGCGCGACACAAGCGTCTCGATCATGCTCGGCGGGTGCTGGCCGTCGCCGTCCATAAACAGGATCGCACCCGGGCGCGCGTGGTCGAGGCCCGCGAGCAGCGCCGCCTCCTTGCCGAAATTCCGCGACAAGGTGACGATCTGGATATCCACCGGCATGGCCGGCAGCGATCGCGCGACGTCGCTGGTGCCGTCGGAGCTGCCGTCGTCGACATAGACAAGCTCCAGGCTCAATCCGCGCTTGCCCTGCAGATAGCGCGCGACTTCGGCGATGCGCTCATGCAGGTCGGCGAGGCCGCGCGCCTCGTTGAACAAGGGCACGACGATCGACAGCGTCGGCGCGGACGAGGATGTCCGCGCGCGTGCGCGACCTTTGGTCGGCTTCACGGCCATTAGCGGTTAACCTGTTCTCTCATTTTATCCGCGATCTATACCGCACCGGGCGGGTGCTGTCGCGCCCGCCCTACCGGGCCATGTTTTGTCGTGCTAAGCGGGCGCGGCGATGATTCCGGCGCCCCTCCAAAATCTCTTTGATCGTCTCACGGTGGCCTGGCACGAGCGCGCCATCGCGCTCAAGGCGGCGAGTTTCGCGGTCGTGGGGGTCGTCAATTCGGTCATCGATTTCGGCGTGTTTTCCTTCTGCTATTACTATCTGGGTCTGCCGATCGTCGTCGCAAATACAATTGCCTGGGCGATCGCCGTGAGCGGCTCCTATGTGATGAACTCGACCATCACATTTGCGGCCGAGTCCGGCCGCCGTCTGCACCTCAAGGGCTATCTCGGTTTCGCGCTGTCGCAGATCATGGGCTTCTTCGCCAACACCGGAACCGTGTGGTGCCTGGTCGAGCTTCTTTTTGTCCCCGCCTGGGCCGCGAAGGTGGCCGCGATCGCCGTCAGCTTCGTCGTCAATTTTTCTCTCTCGCATTTTCTGGTATTTCGCGCGCAGCCACGCCAGAATGCCGACTGACAACCGGCAGACGTTTCCATGAAGTATGACGACAATCTGACGGCGAAGCTCCCGAGTTTTGTCACCCACCTCGAATGTGCGTTCTCCGGCGAGCGCCACGACGCCGATCAGGTCCATAACCTGTCGCGCGCCGGCAAGCCGCTGCTCGTGCGCTATGACCTTACGGGCGTCCGTAAGGCGCTGAGCAAGGACAAGCTGGCGGCGCGCGCACCGGATCTGTGGCGCTATCGCGAGCTCCTGCCGGTCCGCAAGCCTGAAGATATTGTCAGCCTCGGCGAAGCGATGACGCCCATCGTACGCATGCCGCGCCTTGGCGCGAAATTGGGCGGCGGCGAGATCCTGGTAAAAGACGAAGGCCGTCTGCCGACCGGCTCGTTCAAGGCACGCGGCCTGGTTATGGCGGTGTCGATGGCGAAAGCGCTCGGCATCAGGCACATGGCGATGCCGACCAACGGCAATGCGGGTGCGGCGCTCGCCGCCTATGCGACGCGGGCCGGGATCAGAACGACGATCTTCTGCCCGGAGGACACGCCGGAAGTTAACGTGAGCGAAATCGCGCTGCAGGGGGCAACCGTTTATCGCGTGAACGGCCTGATCGATGACTGCGGCAAAATCGTCGGGGAAGGGAAGGCCAAGGTCGGCTGGTTCGACACCTCGACCTTGAAGGAACCGTACCGGATCGAGGGCAAGAAGACGATGGGCCTCGAGCTTGCCGAGCAGCTCGGCTGGCAGGTTCCGGACGCCATCTTCTATCCGACCGGCGGCGGCACGGGACTTATCGGCATGTGGAAGGCATTCGCGGAGCTCGAAGCCATCGGTTTCATCGGCAAAAAGCGCCCGCGCATGATCGCGGTGCAGGCCACCGGCTGCGCGCCGATGGTGAAGGCCTTCGAGGCCGGCGAGGAGCACGCGCCGCGCTGGGAAAACGCGCATACGATCGCTTCCGGCATTCGCGTGCCGCAGGCGATCGGCGATTTTCTCATCCTGCGCGCCGTGCGCGAGAGCGGCGGCTTCGCCATCGCGGTGCCGGATGAAGCGATCAGGGCCGCCCTTGATGAAATGGCGCGCGAGGAAGGTCTGCTGCTGTGCCCGGAGGGCGCGGCGACCTACGCGGCATACAAGCAGAGCCTTGCCGAGGGCCGCGTGAAACGCACGGACCAGGTGGTGCTGTTCAACTGCGCGAGCGGGTTGAAATATCCGCTGCCGCCTGTGCACCGCACTCTCGACCGGCACAAGCCGATCGATTTTGCGGCGCTATAACTCTCGGCTGTCGTCCCCGCGGATGCGGGGACCCATACGCCGTGCCTTCTCGATAGTTCTGGGATTATGGGTCCCGGCTCTCGCTGACGCTCGGCCGGGACGACAGCAGATACTAAAGGCCGGCCTCGAGCCTGGCGAACAGCGGATTGTCGCGCGAAAATACGTAGTCGAGTTCGGCGACCGCCACGGCTTCCGCGCCGTTCTCGCGCAAGAAGTTCGTGAGCGCATAGACCTGATCGGGCGGGCAGTGCAGCGTGAGCAGGCCCGCGATCGTCGGGCCGCCGAACGGCGTTTCAATGCCGAACTTGCTCCTGGCGTTCTCGACCAGCATGTCGGTGCTTGCGGCAAAGCGCGCCCGCACCTCGCGATAGGCGCGCGCCCGTGCCTGCGCTGCGAGCCGGTCGAGGATGACGCGCGCAAGATCGCGCTCGGTCTTTCCCCAGGTTGCGCCACGCGCCGCCACCAGGTTTGCCTGCGAGCGCAGGATCGTACCGTCCTCGACGACCTTGAGTCCGTTGGCCGCGAGCGTCGTTCCCGTCGTGGTGATGTCGACAATCATCTCGGCGGTGCCGGCCGCGGGCGCGCCTTCGGTCGCACCAGAGCTCTCGACGATCCGGTAGTCGATGATGCCGTGCGCGGAGAAGAAATCGCGCGTCAGATTGATGTATTTGGTTGCAACCCGCATCTTGCGGCCGTGATGTTGGCGAAACGCCGTTGCGACGTCGTCGATATCGGCCATGTCTCGCACATCGATCCAGGCCTGCGGCACCGCGACCACGACGTTTGCGAAGCCAAATCCGAGGCCGTCGATGAGGACGGCCTTCTTATCCGCATCGGGGATCATCTCGCGCACGAGGTCCTCGCCGGTCACGCCGAGGTGCACGGCGCCGGCCGCAAGCTGGCTGGTGATTTCTGATGCAGAAAGGTAGGCAATTTCGACGCCGTCGAGGCCGGCTATCGTGCCGCGATAGTCACGCGCGCCACGCGGCTTGACCAAAGCCAGCCCGGCGCGCGCGAAGAACGCTTCGGCGTTCTCCTGCAGCCGCCCTTTGGCCGGGACAGCGAGGACAAGAGGCCCGCTCATCGGGCGCCTCCATAGACCGCAAGCCGCTCGATCCAGACCGCGAAGCCGACCGCCGGAATGGCGCCAGCGGCGCCGAGGCGCGCCAGCAGCCCGTCGTAGCGGCCGCCGGCGACAAGCGGATCGCCGGTGCGGTTCGGATCGGTCAGCTCGAAAACCAGCCCCGTGTAGTAATCGAAGCCGCGGCCGAAGGCGGTCGAGAACTGCACGCGCTTCACGTCGACGCCGCGCGCCTCGAGGAAGCCGGTGCGGCTTTCAAACTGGTCAAGCGCCGGCGCGAGCGTGGATGTCATCTTGGCGTCGCTCGCCAGCGCCCGCAAAGCGGCCGCCGCCTCATCAGGATTGCCCACAATCGCCAGGAAGCGCTCGATCAATCCGCGGACATCGCGCGGCAGCTTGGCGCTCGCGCCGAGCGCCGATTGTTCGAGGAAGCGGTCGGCGATCTCGCCGATCGAGCGGCCACCGACTGCGTTGATGCCGGCAATCGACAGGAGATCGGTCACCAGCGCGTGCGCGCCTTTCGGGTCCGATCCGGCCAGCGCCGCGAGTACGCCCTGATATTCGGGACGCGCATTGTTGCCGCCGAGCACAAGACGGTCGAGATCCTGCGCCAGGTTGGTCTTGCGATTGAAGTCCTTGATCAGCCGCCGCTTCCACGCCGGCGGCAGGTCGAGTCCGGCGATCAGCCCGGAGAAAAGTGCGACGTCGCCGATCATGATGTCGGGCGACGCAAGTCCGTAGTGGGCCGTTGCTTCGAGCCCGAGCGCCAGCATTTCAGCGTCGGCTGCAGCTTTGTCGGAGCGGCCGAACGATTCAATCCCGGCCTGCAGGAATTCGGCCGGCGCGTCGCTGCGATGACGGAAGACCGGGCCGAGATAACAAAAGCCCGCGGGCTTTCCGGCGGAAGACGAGGCGAGATAGTCGCGCGACACGGGGATCGTGAGATCGGGGCGCAGGCACAGCTCGCGGCCGTCCGGCGCCGTGGTCAGATACATGCGCCGCCGGATGTCCTCTCCGGACAAGTCGAGAAACGGCTCCGCGGGCTGCAGCATGGAGGGCGCAACGCGCACGTATCCCGCACGCTCGTAGGAGACGACCAGCGCCTCCGCCCGCGCGTCCGGTTTTTGCGTTTGCGTGGTAACGCCCGCCTTCATTCGTGTTCCAAAACCAGCTGCAAGTCCGGGGTTTAGGGGCCGCCCTGTAGCACAGCGCCCTTAAGGATTCGACGATGTTTGCCCGCTGGCCTTAACGGTCGGGCGGGTCAAATGTTTGTCGTCGTTAATAAATTTTGCCGCCGTCCGCCCGGACCAAAACGCCCGTTTGCCTGCCGCCAAACGAGCTGTCGCAGAACGGGTAAGGGAATCTCAATACAACCGGGGTTCACTGGCTGTTAATGCAGGCAAAAACAAAAAGCAGTCCGGTTGCCCGCGCGGTGGTCGAGGGGTTTTACCGTGCCTTGGCCGATCGAGACATGGATATGCTCGCGACCTACCTCGACGACGACGTGGTATGGACCATCAGCGGGCCGGTCGACATCCTTCCGTTCTGCGGCCAGCGCGTTGGCAAAGACGCGGTGATGAATCTGCTGATGCAGGACAGTCCCACGTTTCTTTCGGACCGGCGTTTCGTCCCGAACACGATGCTCGTTGATGGCAATAACGCCGCTGTGCTCGCAAAGCTCACGGCAACCAAGCGCGTGGACGGCCATGCCATCAGCTATCGCATCGCGCACTTCATCAAGTTCCGTGCAGAGAAGGTCATCGAATACGTGTCGATCATTGACAGCTTCGACGCGGTCGAGCAGATGCTCGGTTACAATCTCGATGCCCATGACAAGTATCCGATAGAAGGTGACATCGTCACGGTCTGAACGGCCTGTGACCCCTGTCACAGCGCAACTGCCCTCCACAACGTAGCCTATCCTCGCAAACGATCTGACCGGTCTTTGGAGCATTGACCATGCCCCGTCATCTTGCTGTCGGCGTCGTGTTGCTTGCGTCCATATCCTCCGCGTTCGCGCTCGATCTTCCGACCCGCAAAGCAGGGCTGTGGGAGCTCAAGATGGAGTTCCAGGGCCGCAATCTGCCGACTCAGCTCATGCAGGAGTGTACCGACGCTGCGACCGACAGGCTTATGACTTCCAATTTCGGCGGCGCGCCTGAACACAATTGCCAGAAACGCGACGTGCGCAACTCCGGCGAAACGATCACGGTGGATTCGGTCTGCACGTTCGGCGACGCAACCACCACTTCGCATGCGGTCGTCAGCGGCGACTTCAGCAGCGCCTACACGGTACAGGTGGAGTCAACGCGACAGGGCGGGCGTCCAATTCCGGGCGCGGGCCCCGGCGGCCAGACCCACATGACGATCGTGGCGAAATGGCTCGGGCCCTGCGTGGCCGGCCAGAAGCCCGGCGACGTCATGATGGGTAACGGCATGAAGATGAACGTGCTCGACGTGCAACGAATGGGCGGGCCGTCCGGCCGGCAGTAGTTCAGCCCAATTTGTGCTTTGCGAGCAGGCTGCGCACGGCCTCGACCAGTGCCGTTTCCTTGACGGCAAATTGTGCCTCGACCTGCTTCTTGAGGTATTCGTTGCGGTCCTTGGTCGCGGCGAGCGTGGCGCCCAGGATCAGGTCCTTGATCTGGACTTCACCGCGCGCTTTCTCGTCGCCGCCTTGAATGACGGCGCAAGGCGAGCCGCGCTTGTCGGCATATTTGAGCTGCGTCCCGATATTGTTCTTCGGGTTGCCGAGGTAGAGCTCGGCGCGGATATTCGCCGCGCGCAGCGCGGCGACCATGCGCTGATAATCGGCGATGCGGTCGCGGTCGAACACCGTGATCACGACAGGACCGGCGGCGGTCTTTTCTCCGAGCTTGCCGAGAGCGGCGAGAGCGGCCTGCAGGCGAGAGACACCGATCGAGAAACCGGTGGCGGGCACGGGCTCGCCACGGAAGCGCGACACCAGGCCGTCATAGCGTCCGCCGCCGCCGACCGAGCCGAAGCGCACTGGACGGCCTTTTTCGTCCTTGATCTCAAAGGTCAGCTCAACCTCGTAAACCGGGCCGGTGTAGTACTCGAGACCGCGGACGACGGTCTTGTCGATGCGAACGCGATCGCCATAACCCGCTGCGTTCACCTGCGACGCGATCTCCGCGAGCTCCTGATCCCCCGCCGTCGCACCCACCGTGACCTTTGGCGTACCGCTGATCGCGTCGACAACACCTGCGATTTGCGCATCGCTCAGCTCGGCGCCTTTGGTGAAGTCGCCGCTTTCGTCCTTGCGGCCCTTGCCCAGCAGCATCCTGACGCCGTCGATCCCGAGCCGGTCGAGCTTGTCGACGGCCCGCATTGTGGCGAGATGCTTTTCCGCTGGAATTTGGAGTGCATCCATCGCGCCGTCCAAAATCTTGCGGTTGTTCACTTTCACCACGTAGCTGCCGCGCGGAACTCCGAGCGCTTCCATGGTGTCGGCGGCAAGCATGCACATCTCGGCATCGGCGGCCATCGACGGCGCGCCGACAGTGTCGGCATCGAACTGAAGGAACTGGCGAAAACGTCCCGGGCCGGGCTTTTCGTTCCTGAACACCCAGCCATAGCGGTACGACCGGTAGGGCAGCGCGAGGTTCTGGAAATTCTCGGCAACGTAGCGCGCGAGCGGCGCGGTCAAGTCATACCGCAGCGAGAGCCATTGCTCGTCGTCGTCCTGGAAGGAGAATACGCCTTCGTTCGGCCGGTCCTGGTCTGGCAGGAACTTGCCGAGCGCGTCGGTATATTCGATCGCCGGGGTCTCAACCGGCTCGAAGCCGTAACGCTCGAAGACAATGCGGATCGCTTCCACCATGTGACGGGTGGCGGCTATCTCCGCCGGTCCGCGGTCGGCGAGGCCGCGAGGCAGGCGGGCTTTGAGCTTGGTCGGCTTGTTGGATTTGTCGGCCATCGGCTTCTACATATCTCGTCATGGCCGGGCTTGTCCCGGCCATCCACGTCTTTATGTGCTATAGGCGAATAAGACGTGGATGCCCGGCACAAGGCCGGGCATGACGAACTTTAAATGGTCGCCGCCATGCTGCAAACCCAAAGAACATCCGTCTCCGCCATGGTCCCCAATGACCTCGAACCCTATTGGATGCCGTTCACGGCCAACCGGGCTTTCAAGAAGCGCCCGCGCCTCATCGTCGGCGCCAAGGACATGCACTACATCGCCAGCGACGGGCGCAAGCTGATCGACGGCGCCGCAGGCCTCTGGTGCACCAATGCCGGCCACAACCGCGAGCCGATCGTGGCGGCGATCCAGCAGCAAGCCGCGACGCTCGACTACGCGCCGGCCTTTCAGTTCGGCCATCCGAAAGCCTTCGAGCTGGCGAGCCGCGTGGCGGCGCTGGCGCCCGGGGATCTCGACCACGTGTTCTTCTGCAATTCAGGCTCGGAAGCTGTCGACACCGCGCTCAAGATCGCGCTCGCTTTTCATAACGTGCGCGGCAATGCCTCGCGCGTGCGCCTGATCGGGCGCGAGCGCGGCTATCACGGCGTCGGGTTCGGCGGCATCGCGGTCGGCGGCATCGTCAACAACCGCAAGCAGTTCGGCGCACTGGTCGCCGGCGTCGACCATCTGCCGATGACCTACGATCGCGAAAAGCAGGCCTTTACTGTCGGCGAGCCGGAATGGGGCGCGCATCTCGCCGATGCGCTCGATCGCATCGTCGCGTTGCACGACGCGTCGACGATTGCCGCCGTGATCGTCGAGCCTGTTGCGGCATCGACCGGCGTGCTGCCGCCGCCGAAGGGTTACCTGGAACGGCTGCGCGCGATCTGCGACAAGCATGGCATTCTTCTGATCTTCGACGAGGTGATCACAGGCTACGGCCGCCTCGGTCATGCCTTTGCGGCCGAACGTTACGGGGTTGTTCCCGACATGATCACATTCGCCAAAGGGATTACGTCGGGTGCCGTGCCGATGGGCGGCGTTGTCGTGCGCAAAGGGATCTATGACGCGTTCATGAAAGGGCCGGAGCACGTCATCGAACTATTCCACGGCTATACCTATTCGGCGCATCCGCTCGCCTGCGCCGCCGGGCTTGCAACGCTCGATGTCTATCGCGACGAGGGCCTGTTCGATCGTGCCCGCAAGCTCGAAAAGCCCTGGGCGCAGGCGGCCATGGGGCTCAAGGGCCTGCCGAACGTGCTGGATATCCGCCCGGTTGGCCTCACCGTCGGCATTGATCTCGCGAGCAGACCCGACGCCGTCGGCAAGCGCGGCATGGATGCACTCGATCTCGGTTTCTTCGAGCATGACGTCATGTTCCGCGCCGTCGGCGACACGCTGGCCCTCAGTCCGCCATTGATCGTGAGCGAAAGTCAGATCGGGGAAATGTTCGACAAGCTGGGCCGCATCATTAAAGCCGTGGCCTGACGTGCCGTGCGAGGTTGCGCTACATCAATATCGCGCCGTCTTTGATCATTAATTTGCGGGCGTGAAAAGACATCGACTTCTTATTGCTCTGTTGCTCATCCTGGTGGTGGCCGGGGTCGGCTGGTGGGCGTTTGGGACGGCACCCCAGGTTGCCGCGATTCCCGCTACGCGCGGGACAGGCGTCGAAATCGTCTACGCAACGGGGGGAGTCGAGCCCGTGCGATGGGCGAAGGTCGCGAGCGTCATCCGCGATCGCATCATCGAGATCTGCGATTGCGAAGGCAAAGCCGTAGCTAAAGGCGACGTCTTGGCTCGGCTCGACAGCCGGGAAGTGGAGGCCGGACTTAAGGAGCTCAAGGCACGCGAAGATTTCCTTAAGCGCGAGATGTCCCGGGTCAGCGATCTGATCGTACGCGGATCGGCTACGACACAAGCCTACGAGCGTGCCGGCATGGATCTCCAGACCGTGCAGGGACTGATTTCGGTGCAAACCGAAAAAATTGCCGATTACACGATCGTAGCTCCGATGGATGGCATCGTGCTCCGCCGCGATGGCGAAATCGGCGAGATCGCCGAAGCGGGGCAGATTTTGTTCCGCATCGGCGTGCCAAAGCCACTGCAGGTGGTAGCGGAGGTCAACGAAGAGGATATCCCACGTGTCGCGCTGGGACAGGTAGTGCTGTTTCGCACCGATGCGTTTCCCGACCGGCGCCTTGAAGGGAAGGTGAACGAAATCACCCCAATGGGCGACGTGGCCGCGAAGACATTTCGCGTGAAAATAGCGCTTCCTGACGATACCCCGCTGAAGCCGGGAATGAGCGTGGAAGCCAACATCGTCACCCGCGAAAAGCCGAACGCATTGCTCGTTCCGGCGGATGCGCTGCAAGGCAACGCTGTTTTTGTGGTTGAGGGCATGCGCGTGCGCAAGCGCGAAGTTACGGTCGGCATTCGTGGTACGCGGACTGTTGAAGTCGTTTCCGGTCTTGCTGATGGCGAGCGCGTAGCCTCGCCGGCCTCGACCGAACTCAAGGACGGCGCTCGCGTGCGCATCACGCCATGAATCTTATCCTCGATGTCGCGTGGACTCATGTGCGCAGCCGGGTGCGGCAGACCGGTTTTGCCGTTGCCGGTGTTGCGACCGGTGTCGGATTTTCGATCATGATGGCGTCGTTAATGCACGGCTCGCAAGACGATTTCACCAAGCGGCTCGTCAATACCTTGCCGCATATCACAGTGACCGACGAGCGGCGAAAGCCGCCGCCGCAGCCGGCCGAGCAATTGTTTGCGAGCGCCGAGATTCACGGCCTGACACCTGAGGCACGCAGGCCCGGAATCAAAAATCCGCTTGCCACGATGGCGGCGCTGGAATCCTGGCTTCCTGGCGGCATCGCGCCATCCGTAAAAGTGCAGGCGATCATCCGCTATGCCAATCACGATGTATCAACGACTGTGACGGGCATCGATCCGCGGCGCGAAGCGAGCGTGTCGGAGCTGCCGAAGCAGATGCGCGGCGCCGCGCTCAACGCGCTCTATCGTGCCACCAACGCCATCGTTCTCGGTGACCGCCTGTCGGAGAAGATCGGTGCCCGCATTGGAGCCAATATCACTTTGCAGACCAGTCAGGGCGCCCGCATCACCGCTCAGGTCGTGGGCTTCTTTCACACCGGTGTGCGCCAGCAAGACGAAAGCACGGCATATGTGCTGACCAAGACCGGCCAAATTCTGGCCCAGCAGACCGGCCTGATCAACGAACTACGCATTCGGCTGCCCGATCCTTTGCACTCGCGCGAAGTCGCCGCGCGCGTTGAACGCGATACCGGCTACAAATCGGTCTCCTGGGAAGAGGCTTACGAGGATCTGCTTTCGACGTTCATCATCCGCAACATCATCATGTATGCGGTTGTTGGTGCGATTCTGCTTGTCGCCAGCTTCGGCACCTACAACATCATCTCGACCATCACACATGAAAAAGCGCGCGACATCGCGATCATGAAGTCACTCGGCCTCTCCGAGTTCACAGTGCGTTCGATCTTCGTTGTCGAAGCCTTGATCATAGGGCTCGCTGGGGCGCTGGTCGGGTTCGTTCTCGGTTATCTGCTTTGCCGCGCGCTTGGCACTGTCAGGATCACCAATCCGTTCCTCGATTCCGACCGCCTGCCGCTGACATACACTTACGTGCACTATCTGCTGGCCGGCCTGGTCGCTCTCGTTTCATCGGTTGCCGCGGGGTATCAGCCGGCGCGCAAGGCTGCGCGCGTACACCCTGTCGAAATCATTCGGGGCGCAACATGAGCGTTGCTCTAGGATCTGCGGCGAAAGTGCCGCTCATCGAGGCGCGCAAGGTCACGCGCATTCTGCCGGGTATCGTTCCGACGACTCTGGTGCAGAATGTTGACCTGTCGGTAGGCGAGAACGAATTTGTTGCAATTACCGGACCGTCCGGTTCCGGGAAGTCGTCACTGCTCTATCTGCTAGGACTGCTCGACCTGCCGACCACCGGTGAAGTACTCATTCGTGGCCGGGATACCTCGCATATGGATGAAGAAGAGCGCGCATTCGCCCGGCTTTCATTGCTCGGATTCGTGTTTCAATTCCATTTCCTGCTGCCGGAATTCACCGTACTCGACAATGTTCTGTTGCCGATGCGTGCGCTCGGACGTGATTCCTCGGATGCGATGAGAACGCGGGCACGCGACCTGCTTGGCTCGCTCGGGCTAGGTGATCACATGAACAAACGGCCGGATCAGCTGTCGGGCGGGCAGCGCCAGCGCGTTGCGGTAGCACGCGCGTTGGCCAACGAACCTCCCATCATTCTCGCGGACGAGCCTACCGGCTCGCTCGATTCCAAGGCCAGTGAGCAGGTTTTCGGGGTCTTGCGCGATATTGTCGACAAGCACGGCAAGACCGTAGTTGCGGTGACGCACGATCTCGGCCTCGCCGAGCGCATGGACCGCCACATCGAACTGCTTGACGGCCGTATCGTCGGCGACGAACAGCACCAGATCAGCGGGGTAAGCTAGACGCAAATGACGGCCGTGGGTGGAGAATGGCCCAGCCGACATTGATGCTGAAATCCCCGCGCCGGTCGCGCAGCACGAAAGGCGGCTGCACGGCCGCATCCACCGCGAAGCTTCGCAATCCAGGCGGCACCGCGTTGAGATCACCGTCCGTCCACACCACCAGAGCGCCCTTCGACCTGAGGTCGGCAAGGTCGATCCAGGGC
>Ga0310811_10003827_pt1 | contig 18968 bp, 17 predicted proteins | sample YCmetagenome_FD_207642 | JGI IMG/M metagenome (GOLD analysis project Ga0310811, IMG submission 207642) | Soil microbial communities from experimental microcosm in Duke University, North Carolina, United States - YC | ecosystem: Engineered > Artificial ecosystem > Soil microcosm > Unclassified ...
CACCGGCTTTGCCGGCCGGGTAGTCACTCGGCGCGCGCTGGACGGCATCGACATGGCTGTCGGGGAACAGCGACGCATAGAAATTAGCGGCCTCTTCCGCATTGCCGTCGAACCAAAGGCACGGGGTGATCTTTGACATCCGATGTCTCCTGCATTCGTAGTGTCGGGCGATGCGCCGATAGACACCGAATAGAATATGGCTGAAGAACGGCCTGACTTGCATTGAGACCGCCCCACCGAGTGCAACCCTGGCTTGCGTCGATGATTCCGCCGCTGTCCGTTGCGTCGGAGGCCGAGTTCAGCAAAGCTTTCGGACTTTGGAGACCACGGTTGAACGATCCGTTGCTGCGCGTGGAAAACCTGACCGCCCGTCTGTCAACGCCCACTGGTGACAGACCCGTGCTCGACGATGTTTCATTCAGTCTCCAGCGTGGCGGAATCCTCTGTCTGGTCGGAGAATCGGGTTGCGGCAAGAGCGTGACGGCGCGCGCGATCCTTCGGCTCCTGGATTGGCCGCTGCACATCTCCCCCAGTTCCCGCGTCCTCTTTGACGGGCAGGATCTGGGCGCTCTTCCGGAACGCGGAATGCGCCAGGTGCGCGGTCGCGATATCGCTATGATCTTCCAGGATCCGATGAGCTCGTTGAACCCGGTCAAACGGGTTGGCGAGCAGGTCGCCGAGACGCTGATCCTGCATCGTCGTGTATCGTGGCGAGAAGCGCGCGATCGCACGATTGCGCTGTTTCGGCAGGTCGGCATTCCTGTGCCCGAGCGACGCGTGCGTCAGTTTCCGCATGAACTCTCCGGCGGCATGCAGCAACGCGCCATGATCGCCATGGCTCTTGCATGTGATCCGAAGGTGCTGATCGCGGATGAACCAACGACGGCGCTCGATGCAACGATCCAGGCACAGATCCTGGATCTGTTGCGTGAGCTGCGGGAAACCCGGAACATGGCAATCCTGCTGATCACTCACGATCTCGGTGTCGTTGCGGAGATGGCTGACGATATCGCCGTCATGTACGCGGGACGCATTGTCGAGTACGGTCCGGTCGAGCAGGTGCTGACATCTCCGCAACATCCCTACACCGAGCAACTGCTGCGCTCTGTGCCGCGTCTTCTCATGCCGCGCGATCAACGACTTGCCATGATCGGTGGCAGCGTGCCGTCACCGCTGGATCGTCCACCTGGTTGCGCCTTCGCGCCACGCTGCGCCTATGCGTTCGAGCCTTGCACCGCGGATCCATCGCCGCCTTTGCCGGACACCGCATCGCATGCCGCATCATGCTGGCTGTGCCACGATGGTCCACGCGCCACGCGCGGCGTCTGGGAAGCTGCCTGACATGTCGGGAACGGCAGCGCTGTTGGAATTGCGCGACGTGCACGTGCGTTTCCCCGTCCACAGTCGGGTGCTGCAACGGACGGTCGGTCACGTGCATGCGGTGGACGGCGTGGACCTCGCCGTGCGTCGTGGCGAGACGATGGGCCTGGTCGGTGAATCGGGCTGCGGCAAGTCGACTCTGAGCCGCGTAGTTGTGATGCTGACCCGACCGGATGCCGGTGAGGTGTTGTTTGAGGACCGCAACCTTCTGACACTTGACCGCAATGCGAGAAAGCTCGCGCGGCGTGACATCCAGATCATCTTCCAGGATTCGCTTGGTGCGTTGAATCCACGGCTCCGCGTCCGAGATCTGATCCTGGAAGGCCGGCGCATCCAGGGCCTTTCAGATACCGCGACCGATCGAGGCATGGTTGAGGATATACTGGGCAAGGTCGGTCTGTCGCGCGAGCTCGCCACACGGTATCCGCATGAACTGTCCGGCGGTCAGCGGCAACGCGTCGGCATTGCTCGGGTCCTTGTACTGGGTGCGCGGCTGATCGTTGCAGACGAACCCGTGTCGGCACTGGATGTTTCGGTCCAGGCGCAGGTGCTGAACCTGCTGGTCGATCTGAAACGGGATATGGGTCTGACTTATATCTTCATCGCGCACAGCCTTGCGGTGGTCGGCTATATCGCCGATAGGATCGCGGTGATGTACTTGGGTCGCATCGTCGAACTGGCATCGAGCGAGACGCTCCAGTCAGCGCCATTGCATCCGTACACCGCATCATTGCTGTCGTCAGTACCGGACGCGTCTGCGCGGGTGCGCCGCGTGCGGCATCATCTGGCAGGCGAGCCGCCCAGTCCGATGCACTTACCCAGTGGCTGCCGCTTCCGCACACGCTGTGTCGCTGCACAAACGATCTGTGCCGAACGGGAGCCGGCGTTGACCGAGCTGCCGGGCGGACACCTTGTCGCCTGCCATTTCCCTGGTGTGCTGTCGGCGCCGGGCCGGGCGTGACGGCAACCAGTGAAGTGCGAAGCAACAAAAGAATCCAGGAGCCACAGATGAACACAGATGCACGCAGATTTCAGTTCGCGGGCAGGCACACGAGTTTTGGACTGGATGTTCCACTCTCACCGACTACCGCAAGCGCTGGGTGAATACCGATGATTCGCGGATACCCACGCTTCCCCAGCCTGTTCCCCGGCGAGACACTGATCTTGCACGTATCTACCACCAGTCCGCACTTTCGGGTTGCGTTCTTCCGCCAGAGCGCGCGTCTGGAACCGATGCCGGTCGCATTCAACGCAACGTTGGACGGCGTCGATTTGCCGGACGGACCGCCGGATCGCGATTGGGGCTGGCCCGCGTACCAATTTGCCGTACCTGCGGATTGGCGATCCGGTGTCTACGTGGCAATGCTGATCGAGATTGCCGCTGACGGCGGCGAGATCGTGCCAGACAGCAACACAACATTTGCCACATCCGCGAAGGCACTGTTCGTGGTGCGGCATCGCGGTGCCGTACCCGCGGGGACGGTGCTCTACAAAGTCTCCTGGGCGACGTTCGTGGCGTATAACGGCACCGGCTACGGCAGCTTGTACACCGAAGCCGTCTGGTCACGCGAACAGCCGAACCCTGGCTTCAAAGTGACCTGGCGCCGCCCCGGATGCGGCACCGGCGGCGACGTGATGCCCGGCGATTCGGACGACTATTACGACACATCGTCGCGGCGGCAGACGTTCGAGCATTGGGATGCGCCGCTGGTACGCTGGCTGGAGCGGGACTCCCACGCGATGCATTACTGCACCGATTGGGACCTGCATCGTGACCCTGAGCTGCTGCGCCCCTACAGCCTGCTGCTGAGCGTCGGCCATGACGAATACTGGAGCGATGCGATGCGCGCCGCCTTGGATGCGCATGTCGATCGGGGCGGCAATATCGCGTTCCTCAGCGGAAACATCTCGGGTTATCGCATCCACTTCACCGACGACGACACCGCTATCACCTGCGCGAAGATCGGTCCGCCCAGCAGGGACCCCGAGATCTGGACACGCGATGCCTGGCAGGAGGTCAACTCCGAGTGCCGCTTGACGGGTGTCGCGACAGCGTTCGGCGGCGGCTGGTGGGATGGCAAGCGACGGACCCAGGGCTATGTCGTGCAGCACGCCGCGCATTGGGTGTTCGCCGGCACCGGATTGCGCGACGGCGACGAGTTCGGCAACGACGAAGACTTTCCGCTGATCGGCTATGAAGTGGATGGTGCGGCATTCCGACGCAAGGACGGCCGTGCCGTCGTAACCGGCGAGCTTGGCACACCGCGCGACTTCACCATCCTTGGGCTTGCCGAACTTGGCGAAGGCTGGGTCACCGGTAAGACCAATGCCGCGGCGACGATGGGGCTCTACGTCAGTCCGCAGGGCGGTGTGGTGTTCCAGGGGGCGACGACAGACTGGCCGATCCTGGTGCCGCGCAACGCGCATGTCGGAGCGATCACCCGCAACATCATCGAGCGGCTGCGGCTGCCGAGCGCGCGCATCATTGGCCCGTTGCCGCATCGTGCCGGCCGCATGCTGGCGGCAGTCGGCGAGACTGTGTCGTTCCACGTCGATACCGGCCGCTTTGGCGATGCGAAGACCCTGCGCTGCGACTGGCAGGTTGTCGGTGCGGAGATATTGGAAAGCACGGGCTTGTTGTTGCGTGTGCGGATGCCGGATCGCGTGGACTTCATTACGATCGGCGTCACGCTGTGGCGTGACTCCGATGCAATTGCGTTCGGTACATGTACGCTGCTGCCATTGACCGAGGAAGAGGCTCTCAAGCTCGACGTGCTGATCAACATGCGCGAGATGGTGATGGCTGGCGAACCCGCGAATCCACTTGTCAATCCGTCCTATGACCCCGTTGATCGCAATTGGCTGATCTTCTCCATCCGTGTTCCGTGGATACGCGAACGGGCTGTCCGTATGGAGAAAGCGGCGTCCCGCCTGCTCGCCTTGGCGCGACGCCCGAATAGCGGCGGCACGCCTTAGTGCCGTTCATTCCTTGACATTCGCCCGTCGCTCCGCTGCACTGGGGGCCAGTTCTGGAACGTTCCAGAACTTGCGGCGAAACCTCCGGGGGGAGTGTCCGATGGGTCTTGTGCGGCTGACGCGGCGGCAATTGATTGGCGGCGGTTCCGCCTTGTTGGGTGCATCGTTGTTGGATCTTTCCAGTGCTCTCGCGCAGGGTGCGGGCAAGCCGACGCAGACATTGACGGTGGGCACCAACATTCCCTTCACCACACTCGATCCGAACACCATCAACACGTCGGTATTTCCCTTCCGGAACTCGGTGTTCGATCCGCTGATCGCCATTCCGGTGACCGACATACCCACCTACAAACTCGGTTCCATCCAGAACGAGCTGGCGACCACCTACACGGTGAACAAGGAAGTCACCGAAATCCGCATGCGTGTTCGCGACGGCGTTCGTTTCCACGACGGCAATGCGATGACCGTCGAGGATGTCGCGGCGTCCCTGCGCTACGCGATCGATCCCGCGACCGGTGGAACGATGGCAGGCAGCCTGGCCGACATTACTTCCATCGCAGTTGACGGCAACGACGTCGTGATGAAGACCTCGGCGCCGAGCGTCGATGCGCTGTATCGATTGACGCTGTTCCGCGTGCAGTCACCAAAGTTTTTCGGCAAGGCAGCGAACACGCCTGTTGGTACCGGACCTTTCAAGTTCGCGGAATACGTACCCAACGATCATCTCACGCTGGAACGGTTCGACGGCTACTGGAAGCCAATACAATCCAACGTGAAGACGCTGACATTCAAGTTCTACACCGACCCCGAGGCAATGCTGAACGCCGCTTTGGCTAGCGAGTTGGACATCTTGCAATTCGGCCAGATCAAAGACGCGGCGACACTGGAAGGCGCAGGCTGGGCCGCTTATGCCGCGCCGATCGCCGACTATGTCATGCTGGTGCTGAACTACACCGCGCCTGATTCCGCTTTGGCAAACGTCAACATCCGCCAGGCCGTCGCCCGCGCCATCGACCGGCAGGCGATCGTCAAGAACGTGTATTTCGGGCGCGTGCAACCGATCACCATTCCGATGCCGCCGTCGGATCCGACTTACGATCCGAAGATTGCCGCCGAGTGGGACTTCAATCTGGCGGCCGCGGCCGACTACGTGAAAAAATCTGGCCTGACCAAGCCAACCTTTGAACTACGGGTCGGCAGCAACGACCCCGACGCGCGCAAGGTCGCGCAGATCATCCAGGGTGATCTGGGCAAGATCGGTGTCACTGCCAACATCACTCTGAAGGATCCGACCACGCTGGTAAACGATGCGATCGCCGGCAACTTCGAATCGAACGTCTATGCGTGCTCGGTCGGTGTGCCGGAAGTGCAGGACTTCGAGGATTGCAGTGTCTATCGGCCCAACAAAGGTCCGTTCTCGGGAGCGAAGACCTTCCCCGAATTCAAGAAGTCGTACTACGACGCCGCCGCGATCGTCGATCCGCAGCAGCGTATCGCCGCGTTCAAGCAGGTGTTCGAGGTGCTGCATCAGACCGCCTGGGCGGTACCGATATGCATGCGTGGACTTCTGTGCGGACAGAGCAAGCAGATCTCCGGCGTCGTGTATGACGCGAAGACGCACCTGGTCTATCAGGGGATCGTGAAGTCATAGCGGCGGCCCGTGATAGGCTTCATCGTCCGTCGCTTCCTGCTCGCCTTGCCGGTCCTGTTCGGCGCATCGCTAGCTTTGTTTGCGTTGCTCTACATTTTACCGGGCGATCCCGCGTCGTTTGTGCTGGGCGACAGCGCGACGCCGGCGCAGCTTGCGGCGTTACGCCACCGGCTTGATCTCGATCAGCCGGTGCCAGTGCAGTATTTGTTGTGGCTTGGACGCTTGGCCCGCGGTGATCTGGGCGAGTCGTTGGTCAGCGGCTATCCCGTCGCGCGCCTGATCGGCCAGCGTCTGCCTGTTGCGATCGAGTTGACGCTGGGCGCGCTGTTCGTCGCATTGCTGATTGGTGTTCCGGCTGGCATTGCCGTTGGCGTGCGACCACGCGGCTGGCTGGCGCGCGCCATCGATATGTTCAACGCGACGGCGATCGCGGTTCCGGTGTTCTGGCTTGGGTTGCTGCTGCAGATCGTCGTCGCGATCAAGCTTGGCTGGCTGCCCGCTGGTGGCTATGTCGCATTGGCTACGGATCCGGTAAAGAACCTGCGTGCGATGACTCTGCCGTGTGTCACGCTGGGCGTGGGAACCGCAGCGGTGCTGGCACGCTTCCTCGCAACCGGCATCGCGGAAACCATGACGCGCGATTTCGTCGTCACCGCGCGCGCCAAGGGCCTGGCACCCGCGCGCATCATCGTTCGCCACGTGCTGCGCAACGCCGTCATTCCCGCTGTGACTGCGCTGGGTATTCAGATCGGCCGGTTGATCGGCGGCGCCGTACTCACCGAGGCGGTGTTCAACCTGCCGGGTCTTGGCACGCTGCTATGGAGCGCGCTGGTACAGCGCGACTATTTCGTCATCCAGGCGGTGACGCTGCTGGCTGTGTTGCTGTTCGTCATCGTCAACCTCGCGACCGACATCACCTACGGCGTCATTGATCCGCGTATCCGCACCGGGGCGCGCTGATGTTTCGTCTCAGCGCGGGCACGCTTGGCACAGGTTTTCTGGTGTTCGTGGTCCTGATCGCGCTGACCGCGCCCTGGTTCACGCCGTACAATCCGCTGGCGCAGGATCTCGATCATGCGTTGCAGCTACCCACTCTGAGCCATTGGCTGGGAACCGACGACCTGGGGCGTGATCTATTGAGCCGGTTGATGATAGGCACCCGTGTTTCAGTCGCGGTGGGCTTCGGTTCGGCGGTCCTGGCTCTGCTGATCGGCACTGCCGCTGGCCTGATCGCCGGCTATCAGGCCGGATGGCTCAGCGCAACGATCATGCGCATTTCCGATGTGCTGCTGGCATTTCCCGCCGTGCTGCTTGCCATGCTGGTTGCGACCGTGCTGAAGGCCGGCATAGCCGGCGTGATCCTGTCGATCGCCATTGTTTCGTTGCCGACATTCGCTCGTCTCGCGCAGGCGGTAATGCTGGAACAGCGCCACCGCACCTACGTCGATGCGGCGATCGCATTCGGTGCGTCGGCAAACTACGTCATTTTCCGAGCGGTGTTGCCGAACGTTCTGGCACCGCTGATTGTGCAGGCAGCCTTTACCATTGCAAATGCGGTGTTGTTGGAGGCAGGCCTCAGTTTCCTCGGGCTGGGGATTCAGCCGCCGAACCCCTCGTTGGGTCTCATGCTACAGGAGGCGCGAGGCTACATCCGTAGCGACGCGTGGTTCGGCATTTGTCCTGGCGTGCTGCTGATCCTGATTGTCCTCGCATTGAACGCTGCGGCTGATACGCTGGGCCGGCTGGTTGATCCGCGCAGTGCGACCAGGGGTGTGCGCGCCGTGCTGTAACGTAGGAGATGACGCCATGCAGATCGTCCGTATCCGAAGCCGTGTGGTAGACCTGCCACTACCGGCCCCATTCCATCCAGCCTGGGCGCGTGGCCGCAACCAGACCAACATCCTGATGGTACTGGTCGAGGTCGATACCGACGCCGGCATCACCGGGTACGGTGCCGCGCACGCCGGGGCCGAAGCCGCGATCTGCATCGAACGATTCGTCGCTCCGTATTTCCTCGGCCAGGATCCCACGCGCGTCGAGCGTCTCGCCGCCGTGTTGCGTGACGCCGAGATTCTCGGACCGCCGATGTACTTCATGGAGCTCCCACTGTGGGACATCATTGGCAAGCTCGCGAACCTGCCCGTCTACCAGCTCTGGGGCGCGGCCAGCGATCGTATGACGGCCTACTGCGCCACCGCCGAGATCCGTTCCCCGGAACAGCGCGTTCGCGATGCCGAACGCATCGTGGCCGAGGGCTATCGCGCGATGAAGCTGCGATTCCACAATCATGATCCGCGTGATGATCTGAAGGTTGTCGAAGCGATCCGCGCCAAGCTTGGTGACCGTATCGAGATCATGGTGGACGCCAATCAGGCCGGCGTAGAGCCAGGTCACGGCGGCCATCAGCTTTGGGGCTTTCAGCGCACGGTCGAGGTGGCACGCGAGCTGGAAAAGCTTGGCGTGCTATGGTTGGAAGAACCGCTGTATCGTTACGACTACACCGGCCTCGCACGGCTGCGTGACAAGCTCGACACGCTGAAGATCGCGGGTGGCGAGGACAATCACGGCATTCACGAGTTCAAGCACCTCATCGATCGAGGCTGCTTCGACATCCTGCAACCCGACGCGCTGCTGTCCGAGGGTATCTTCCAACTGCGTAAAGTGGGTGGCATGGCGGAAGCTGCGAACCTGGAGGTGGTCCCGCACACGTGGGGCAACGGTATGGGTCTGCTCGCCAACCTGCATCTTGCGGCATCGCTGCCGAACTGCGCGTGGCTGGAGTTCCCACATGATCCACCCAGCGGCTTCACGCTGGAATCGCGTGATCAGATGCTGATGGAACCGCTCACCATCGGCGCCGATGGCGCAGTTCGCGTGCCCGAACGGCCAGGCTTTGGCTTTGTTATGGATGAGGATCGTGTCCAGCACTACACAGTCGAAACGTATGTCAGCGAATGAACGAAACGCTGCCGTTTCGCTTGACACCACCCAGCCGGGACGGATATTGAGCCGGCGTTTGGAACGCTCCAAAATTCGCGTGAGGCACGGGATGTATCAGGGGCCGGTGATCGATTGCGACGTGCATCACGCACGCGCCACCGACGAGGAATTGCTGGAATATCTGTCCGCCGGCTGGCGCGAATACATCTCTGACCGAGGCCCGGCGGGCATCATGCCGCTGACCGTGCAGGATGGATTGCCGAACCCGCACGGGTTCATGCGCGCCGATACGTATCCACCAACAGGCGGCCCCGCCGGCTCGGATTTCGCCACCATGCGACGCCAGTTGCTGGACCGTGCGGACGTGCGCCGCGCCATACTGACATTCGGCGACGACAGTCATGTCGGCGGTCATCACAATCCCTATTTTGCCACCGAACTGGCGCGTGCCTTGAACGACTGGTCCGTGGACCGCTGGCTGAGTGCCGATACCAGGCTCGCGTCATCTATTCTTGTCGCGTCGCAACTCCCCGATCAGGCCGCCGCCGAGATCAGGCGCCACGCCGGCAATCCGCGCATGGTGCAGGTGATGCTAGTGGATAACCCTTACAATTACCCGTTCGGCCACCCTGTATTCCACCCGATCTATCAGGCCGCCGAGGAAACCGGCCGGCCAATCGCGATCCATGGCGGTGCCGGCGGTTGGGCTAATCCGGCAAGCACCGGCGGTGGTAACGTCAATCTATACTTTGAGGCCCACACGCTGTGGCCGCAGGTGGTGATGACGCATCTCGTTTCATTCATCAGCCACGGCGTGTTCGACAAGTTTCCGCGGCTGAAACTGCTGCTGATCGAGGCTGGTTCGGCATGGTTGCCCAGTCTGTTGTGGCGTTTCGACTCCGAATACAAAGGCTTGCGCCGCGAGGTCCCATGGCTCAAGCGCCTGCCAAGCGAGTATGTCGCCGAGCACCTGTGGTTGACCACGCAACCGCTGGAGGTGTCGCCGAAGCGTGAACAGATCACGCAGATGCTGAGTTGGTTCGATGGCGACCGCAAGCTGGTCTATTCGTCCGACTATCCGCACTGGGATGCCGACGAAATCCAGTACGTCGCGAGCCGTATTCCGGAAAGCTGGCACCGGCGCGTGTTCTTTGAGAATGCGCTAGAGTTCTACGGCTGGACCGAAGCCGATCTGCCAACCGCAGCCAGCATGGCGGTCGCGTGAGCATCGACGTCGGCGCGCTCACTGAATTCGCAGAGGGAGCGATCCGCACCATCGGAGTGAACGGCCGGGAGGTCGGCATCGTCCGTTGGAACGGTGCTGTGTACGCCGTCCACAATCTCTGCACGCATCAGAGCGGCCCGATATGCTCCGGTGTTCTGAGTGGCCGTCTGACCGCCGCTTCGCCCGGCGGCATGGATCTTGATCTCTCGACGCCGATACTCGCCTGCCCCTGGCACGGTTGGGAATTCGATCTGCGCACCGGCCATGCTTTGCATGATGCGCAGCATCGGCTGCACACGTTCCCTGTACACGTCGAGAACGGCCGTGTCCTGGTGGACATCGGGCCGGTGTCTCGCGACACTGCGGCGCAGCGGGTCCAGGTATGACAGAAGTTTCGCCTGCAATCGGTTTGGTAACGGAAGCGCTGATCCAACAGCCGCTTACAGCCGTTATGGATTGGCTGGTTCGCGACGTGCCGGAAGTCACCGGTCTGGAGATCGGCACCGGCGCCTACGCTTCGACCAATCATTGCGACATGTCCCGCCTGCTGTCGGACGCCGCGGCGCGCACGGCACTTCATCGCGAGATCGGAGCACGCGGTTTGCACATCGCCGCACTGAACGTGTGGGGCAATCCGCTGCACCCTGATCCGGCCATTGGTGACGCGCATGATCGCGCGCTTCGCGATACCATTCGTCTTGCAGCGGAACTCGGCGTCGAACGTATCATCGGCATGGCCGGCTGTCCCGCCGCCACGGAGGGCGAACATTCACCGCATTTCGCCGCGGGCGGATGGTTGCCGTATCTGGAGAATGTCTACGAACGGCAATGGCACGCGCGCGTTCATGACTACTGGACGCTCATCGGTGAATTCGCGCTGCAGACCCATCCAAACCTGCTGATATGCCTGGAACTCCACCCGGGTACTGTCGCGTACAACGTGGAGACATTCGAACGTCTGGCGAAGCTCAGCCCCGCCATCGCCGCCAACATCGACCCAAGCCATTTTTTCTGGATGGGGATGGACGCGAACAAAGTGGTACAGCGTCTCGGTGCACGCATCGGCCACGCACATGGCAAGGACGTGGTATTCCAGCGGGAGAAACTTGCATTAAACGGGCTGCTCGATCGTCGCTGGCCAACGCCGCCCGAGGAAATGCCGTGGAATTTCGCCACCGTCGGTCACGGTCATGATGCGGCCTGGTGGCGCGACCTGTTGAACGACCTGCGTGATGCTGGCCGGGTGCGCACCATCTCAATTGAACACGAGGATCCGTTCGTTACTCCGGAAGTTGGTATTCGGGAAGCGGCGCGTCTGTTGTCCGACGAATTGAAGAAACCTCGAACAGCGGGGGCGGTTGCATGACACAGGTTCGTGCCGCGGTGACCGAACAGCCAGGCCGTATCGGCATGCGGCTCTTCTCGTTGCCTGAACCAGAACCGGACGCCGTGTTGATGAAGGTGCACTATTCCGGCATCTGCGGCACCGACAAGCACACCTTCCGCGGCGAGAGCAAGCAATATGCCGGTACGCCGAATGAACGTGATCTGACCTATCCGCTGATTTGCGGCCACGAGAATGTTGGCGAAGTCGTCGCCATCGGTGGCTCCGTGCGAGACAGTGAAGGTCGCCCCCTCAAGGTCGGTGACCGTATTGTCCCGGGTGCGAACGTCGCATGCGGCGAGTGCCATTTCTGCCGCAACGGCTATCCCTATTACATGTGCGAGCGAATGGAGGACTACGGCAACAGCCTGCATTGTGGACTGGAACCACACCTGTTCGGCGGCTGGGCCGAATACATGTACCTGCTGCCCAACACGCCGATCTTCCGCGTGCCAGCCGATCTTCCGGACAGCGTGGCGGTGTTGACCGAAATCATGGCGGTGACGCATGGCGTGGAAACTGCGCAATCGCTGCTCGGTTTGACCGGCGGCTATCGTTTCGGCAACTCGGTCGCCGTGCTTGGCACTGGACCGCTGGGTCTGTGCCACCTGATCAAGGCGCGGTTGTTGGGTGCATCCAAGCTGATTGCGACCGACCTGTTTCCATCGCGCCTCGCATTGGCGCAGGAGTTCGGTGCGACCCTGACAATGCGGGCCGACCAGACCGAACCGGAGGAACGCATCGCGCGTGCACGTGAGCACACCGAAGGCCTGGGCCCCGACATCGTGCTGGATTGCAGCGGGTTCCCGCAGACCTTCGTCGAGGCATTGCGCATGGTGCGGCCCGGCGGTGTCGTCGTAGAAGCCGGCACGTTCGTTGACATGGGACCGATCAGCATCAACCCGAACAGCGATATCTGCACCCGCAACGTCAGTGTCATCGGCGTTGGCGGTGAGACGGCAACCTCGTACCTGCCGGCCATGCGCCTGATGGCCGCCAATCTTTCCCGGCTGCCGTTCGATCGCATCGTCACACATCGCATGCCGCTGGAACGCGCGCAGGAAGGTGTGGAACTGGCGCAGACCAACGCAGCGATGAAGATCGTCATGGCACCGAACGGTGCGTCGTATGCCTGACCGGAAACGTTGCTGATGCCGACAGGCAACTCCACGTCACGTCCGCCGACGATTCTTGACGTCGCGCATCGCGCTGGCGTCTCGAAATCGACGGTCTCCAATGTGATCCGTGGTGTGCATGGTGTCGCCGCGGCCAAGCGTGCCCGCGTGCTCGCAGCGATCGATGCGCTGGGCTATCGGCCGAACGTCCTCGCGCGCCAGCTTGTGCAGCGACGGACGACAATACTGGGCGTGGTCGTGGGTGACCTCGGCAATCCGTTCCACGCGGAAATGGCCAAGCAGGTGGAGCGTCACGCGTCCGCGCGTGGCTACCGCACTATGTTCTGCAGCACACAGGCGGAGGAAACAGCGGAGCTCACCGGCATTCAGAACCTGCTCGAATATCGCGTGGCTGGGATTATATTTCTGGCCCACACAGGTGCGTCGTCCGGTGCGCGCGAACTGATCGAGGGCGTGGTCCCGTCGGTCTTCGTAACATGCAGCGCGGACTGGGGCGATGTCGTGTCCGGTGATGACCAGCGCGGTGCAGAGATGGCAACACGTCACCTCATCGACCTCGGGCATCAGCGCATTGCGTATTTCGCCGATCCGACGGTGGAGGATGCGGCCGATCGGGCTCGCCAGGTTGGCTACAGCCAGGCAATGCGACAAGCCGGATTGTCGCCCATTGTCTACTACTGGCGGCATGCGCCCGACACCGTCGTACACAACAATCGCGAAATGCCGGTGCAGGATGTGTTGCGTGGGCCGCGATCGGTGACGGCCATCTTCTCGTCCAATGATTTGGGCGCGATTGAATTGCTCGACGTCGCCGATCGTCTCGGCGTCAATGTGCCAGATGATCTGTCCGTGGTGGGCTTCGACGATGTGCTGATGGCGGGATTGTCGCGCATCAATCTGACCACGGTGGCTCAACCGCAGGAAGAACTTGCGCGTCAGTCCCTGGCCACACTAACCGCTCGCCTGCAGGGCGAGCTGACAGGTGGTCCGGTCAGAAGAACGGTCGAGCTTGAACTGGTCGTACGCGGCTCGACAGCCGTGCCGCGCGTGGTACACCGGAAAGCAGGGTAAGTATGACGAAGCGGCTGAAAGTCGGTGTCATAGGCTGTGGTTTGATCGCTCAGGTTATGCATCTGCATTATCTTCGCGAACTCTCGGAACAGTACGAAATCGCTGCATTGTGCGACGTCTCTGAGGATGTGCGTTCTGCTTGCGCGCGAGACTACGGTGTGACGCAGACCTTTGCCGACTGGCGTGACCTGGTCGCCCATGATCTCGATGCGGTGCTGGTCTTGACCTCAGGCAGCCATGCACCGATTGCCATCGCCGCGGCCGAAGCGGGACGCCATTTGCTGATCGAAAAGCCGATGTGCTTCTCGGTGCAGGAAGGGAAAGCGATGATCGCCGCGGCAGAGCGCGCTGGCGTAGTGATGATGGTGGCTTACAACAAACGCTATGATCCGGGCTACCGCCGATTGCAGGACGAAGCGAAGGACCTGCAGGATTTACGGTTTGCAAGAGTAACGACACTGGAATCACCGTTGCAGCCTTATGTGGCGCATTACCGGATGCACAAGGCGGGGCCGCTCGCTGCCGATGTCACCGCGAGCTTCATCGCCGACAATGAAGCACGCATCACGGCGGCAATCGGCGACGCGGACCCCTTGTCACGTCGTGCGTATCACTTGGTACTGCTGGATTCGATGGTACACGAATTCAATGCGGTTAGGGGCGTATTGGGCGAACCGGATTGGCTGGATTTTGCAGACATAAGGCCGAATGGCCTGACGGCCGTCCTGCGGTTCGGTGAGACGCAGTGCATCATAGCCTGGGTCGATCTGCCGGGCATCGCACGTTATCAGATGGAGTTCGCATTCTATGCGCTTGATCGCCGACTGATGCTGTCGTTCCCCTCGCCATTCCTGCGCAGCGCGCCGACGCTGCTGACACTGGAGTCTGGCGACGCCGAGGGGCCGCGCGCGTGGAGCATGGCAGAGACCACGTCGTACGCGGAAAGCTTCAAGGAAGAGCTGATCCATTTCCACGACTGTATCTGCACGGGTCGTCAACCAGTGACCTCCGCGACGGATGCGCTGCGCGATATTGCCTTGTGCCAGTCAGTGGTTGGCGCCCATCGTGATCGGCTGCCACGTGACAACCCCACTGCGATCTGATGACTGAGGTGTTTCGGCTCGCTGTAGTAGGTGCCGGCAGAATGGGCCGCACCCATATGCGCGCGCTGTCCAATAGCGATCGTGTTCGCGTTGTTGCCGTGGTGGAACCATCGGAAGCGTCGCGCGCTGCGTTGGATGGCGATGTGGCGGTATATCCCGATGTCGCAAGCCTGCTGCGTGCAGGCAACGTCGATGGCGTGCTGGTCGCGGCTCCCAGTACGTTGCACCTGCAACTGGTGACACAGCTCGCCGGGGCGGGCGTTGCTATCTTGTGCGAGAAGCCCTGCGGTATCTCCGCTTCGCAGGCGCGCGAAGCTGCGGCAGTTGCCGCCCGGCACGCCGTCAAGCTACAGGTCGCGTATTGGCGGCGTTTCGTTCCGTCGTTACAGCGCCTGCGGCAACGCATCGTCGACGACGACCTGGGTGCGCTGTATTTCGTGGCCTGCTACCAATGGGATGGCGAACCGCCGGCAGCCGCGTTCCGCACCAACAGTGGCGGCATCTTCATCGACATGGGCGTACACGAGTTCGACCAGATCCGCTGGCTGAGCGGGCAGGAGTTCACACAGATCGTTCCGGCGGTTGCCGACGTTGGCCCCCAGCCGGCCATCGCCGGCGACGCCGACAGTGCGCAGGTCCTGTGCACGTTGTCCGGTGGTAGCACCGCTCTCGTTTCGCTTGGTCGGCGCTTTCCGCTAGGTGACGTCTGCCGTGTGGAAGCATTCGGCACGCGCGATGCAGAAGACTGCCGCTTCCTCTGGCCACCCGACGGCGAGTCCGTATTCCTGCAAGCCTTGCAGCGCCAGGCTGAAGGTTTCGCGGATTGGGTGCGTGGCGGAGACGCGTTCGGCGCCACCGCGGCGGATGCCGTCGCCGCGCTCGAGGCGGCAGAGCAAGCGTCACCAGCATTGCATCGCTGATCGGAGGAGGCTGACATGGCAGTGGAAATCGGCATCAACCCGATCACCTGGACCAACGACGACATGCCTGAACTGGGCGGCGACATTCCGCTCGAGACATGCCTCGCCGAGACACGGCAGGCCGGCTACAGCGGCACCGAACTCGGCGGAAAATTCCCCCGCATCAGCACAGAGCTTGGACCGATCCTTCAGCGCCACGGCCTGAAGTTGATATCCGGATGGTACGACGGACGCATCTGCGAACGCGAAGTGGACCAGGAATTCGCTGCGATCGAGCCACATCTTATTCTGCTGCGCGATCTCGGCTGTCAGGTCGTCGTCTACGCGGACACGTCGCGCGGACGCCATGACGGCATTTTCCAACCCTCGTCGCAGCGTCCGGTGCTTGCCGATGCCGAGTGGCGCAGTTACGGCCGCAAGGTCACCGCACTCGCCGAGCGTATGGCTGCGTTCGGGGTCCGCATGGCATTCCATCACCACATGGGAACCATCGTCCAAACTGACACCGAAATCGATCGCCTTATGGCGACGACCGGTGAGGCGGCCGGATTGCTGTATGATACCGGCCATTGCCTGTTCGCCGGCGGTGATCCCGCAGCGCTGCTCGAGCGGCACATCGCGCGCGTGGTGCATGTGCATTGCAAGGATGCACGACGCGATGTGCTGGAAAGGTCGATAGCCAACGACAGCAGCTTCATGGATGCCGTGCTGAACGGGATATTTACCGTGCCAGGTGACGGATGCATCGACTACGCGCCGCTGCTCCGCCGTCTGGCCAACTACGGATATCGTGGATGGCTGGTCGTGGAGGCGGAGCAGGATCCCCGCAAGGCACACCCTCTGACGTATGCCAGCATGGGGCACCGCAATCTGCGATCCATGGCCATCGCAGCTGGGTTTCAGGTCATCGATCCACCCCAGACCAGCGGCTGATGCGGGCGGCCATCATCGGCACGGGTGGGATCGCCCGCGTCCATGCCCGTCTGATCCGCGAGTTAGGCGGCGAACTGGTCGGCGTCTGCGGCAGAACGCTGCAATCCGCACAGTCGTTCGGCGTTGCAACAGCCTACGACGATATCGCGCGGCTGTTTCACGACCAGAAACCCGACGTTGTGCACGTCTGTTCCCCCAATCATCTGCATGCAGCGCATAGCATCGCCGCGTTCCAGGCCGACTCGCACGTGCTCTGCGAAAAACCCATGGCGACCAGCTCTGCCGAATGCCGGCAAATGATCGAAGCCGCGACGGCGGCCGGCCGTGTCGGGGCAATTGCCTATACGTATCGCGGCTACCCTCTGGTGGAAGTACTTCGTCGCAAGGTCGCTGAGGGCGCGTTCGGTCCGCTTCGCCGCGTCGGCGGCTGCTACCTGTCACAGGACGTCCTTGCGGCGGACAAATACGCGTGGCTGTTCACGCCAGGGACCACCGGCGGATCCTATGCGCTGATGGATCTCGGCATTCACTGGCTCGACCTAGTCGAGTACGTCACTGGCTCTCAGATTCGGGAGATCACCGCGCAGTTCTCCACGCATCAGCAGGAGCGGATCTGGCGTGGCGGTGCTGGTGAAGGCCCGTGCCCCCCGGGTTCCGCGACAGGCGACGGCGGTGTCGCCATTACGACTCGCCTGGAGGATCAGGCCGACCTGTTGATCCGTTTGGACAACGGCGCGGCCGGGTCGATGACGGTCAGCGGTCTCGCTCCCGGTCACCCGAACACGATCATTCTTTCCGCCGACGGAGCGCTGGGTGGTTTCGATTGGAACCAACAGGATCCCAACACCCATCTGCATCGAACCGCTTCCGGGAACACTATCGTCCAACGCGACCCAGAGGCTCTGCCACACGACAGCACGTGGATGTCCACACTGCCGGCGGGACACGCCGAAGGCTACATCGACGCTTTCCGCAACGTCGTATTTCGCGCCTGGTCGGCGATGCAGGGCCAGGACGTGCGTTATCCGTCGTTCGCCGACGGTGCCCACGGCATTCGTCTGGTGGAGGCTGCGATCCGCAGCGCCACAGATCGCTGCACCATCACAATCAGTTAGCGTCGCCGCAACAGCAGGTTCGCGCATCCGAGGATCGTCACCGATCCAATGATCAGCAGCGTGCCGAGCGCGTTGACCGTCGGAGTCACGCCATTCTCCACCTGTGCCCAGATATACATGGGCAACGTGCCTTGTGTGCCGATGGTGAAGAACGTGACGCCGAACGTGTCCAACGACACGGTGAACACGATCAGCGCCGCAGCGACGATGCCAGGCATGATCAGGGGAAGCGTGACATAACGCAGCACGCGCCACGGCGACGCGCCCAGGTCAGCGGCTGCCGAATCCAGACGGCGGTCATAGCCGTAAAGACGTGTCGCAACCGCCAGCACCGCATAAGGCGTCGTGACAACGACATGCCCAGCTGCCGCTGTCCAGATCGACAAGGTCATCCCCAGCAACGGCACCATGACGATGAGCAGTGCAGCGCCGAGCAACATACCGGGCACCACCATTGGCAACAGGATCAGGCTGCTGAACAGCGGCTTCAGGCGGAATCGCGCTCTCACCAATCCAAACGCGCACAGCGTGCCGATCACGGTCGCCACCGGAGTGGCGATACCGGCGACGAACAGGCTGTTCCAGAAGGCTGTGACGAGGAAGTCCTCGTCCGCGAGATCAGCGTACCAATGCAGCGTATAGCCCGTCACCGGAAATGTGCCGAGCGGTGACTTGTTGAAGGAGAAGAAGATCATCAACGCGATCGGCAGGTAGAGAAACACGTAGATCGCCACACCATGCACGCGCAGCGTCAACGGGATGCGCTTGCCGTTGCTAGCCACCGAACACCTTCTCCAGTCGCGCGACGCGCCGGAGCGCCAGCAGCATGACCAGCGAAAGCGCCGTAATGACAAAGACCATGGCGGAACCAATGCCAAACCGCAGGGCCTGAAACTGCGACACGATCACATTGACTATCATCATGCCGCGCGCGCCGCCGACCAGGGTTGGCGTGACATATTCGCCAACCATCGGGATGAAGACGAAGATGAACGATGCGAACACACCCGGCAACGCCAGCGGCAGCATGACGTGCAGAAAGACCTGTCTCGGCCGCGCACCGAGGTCCATCGCGGCGCTGAACAGCGAGGTGTCGAGTCGCTCGAGTGCCGTATAGAGCGCCAGCACACAGTA
>Ga0310811_10003828_pt1 | contig 18962 bp, 21 predicted proteins | sample YCmetagenome_FD_207642 | JGI IMG/M metagenome (GOLD analysis project Ga0310811, IMG submission 207642) | Soil microbial communities from experimental microcosm in Duke University, North Carolina, United States - YC | ecosystem: Engineered > Artificial ecosystem > Soil microcosm > Unclassified ...
AACCGCTCCTACTTTTTCCTGGCGCTGAGCGCGGGGATGGTCTGTTCGATGCCCTTGGACGCCGCGCCCGCCTTGATGTCCGGGTAGTGCATTTCGAACGCGGGGCGCTCGGAACGGATACGCGGGATCCGGTAGAAGTTGTGCCGCGGCGGCGGGCAGGAGGTCGCCCACTCCAGCGAGGAGCAGTAGCCCCATGGGTCTTCCTCGGTCACCCGAAGGGGAGACCGCCAGCTAGCGTAGACGTTCCACAGGAACAGCAGGACGGACACCGCCAGCAGCCACGAGCCCACCGTGGAGATGACGTTCAGCGTGGTGACGTCGCCCGGCAGGAACGGGTAGTTCGCGGTGCGCCGCACCTGGCCCTGGACACCAGCCCAGTGCTGGACGAGGAACGTCATGTGGAAGCCCACGAAAAGGAACCAGAACTGGACCTTGCCGATCCTGCTGTTGAGCATCATGCCGGTCATCTTCGGCCACCAGAAGTAGAACCCGCCGAAGGTGGCGAACAGCACGGTGCCGGCCAGCACGTAGTGGAAGTGCGCCACCACGAAGTAGGAGTCGGAGACCGCGAAGTCCATCGGCGGGGAGGCCAGGATGATGCCGGTGATGCCGCCGAACAGGAACGTGACGAGGAAGCCGATGCTGTACAGCATGGGTGGCTCGAACGTGAGCTGGCCGTGCCACATGGTGCCCGCCCAGTTGAAGAACTTCACCCCCGTCGGGATGGCGATCAGCAAAGTCATGAAGGAGAAGAACGGCAGCAGGACTGCGCCAGTGGTGAACATGTGGTGCGCCCATACCGTCATCGACAGCCCGGCGATCGCGATGGTGGCCGCGATCAGGGTCTTGTAGCCGAACAGCGGCTTGCGGCTGAACACCGGGATGATCTCGGTGACGATGCCGAAGAACGGCAAGGCCAGGATGTAGACCTCGGGGTGGCCGAAGAACCAGAACAGGTGCTGCCACAAGATCGCGCCGCCGGAGTTGGCGGCGAAGACCTGCGCGCCGAGCCGCCGGTCGACCTCAAGGACGAGCAGCGCGGCGGCGAGCACGGGGAAGGCGAGCAGCACCAGCATCGAGGTGAGCAGCGCGTTCCAGGTGAACATCGGCATCCGGAACATCGTCATGCCCGGCGCGCGCATGCAGAAGATCGTCGTGATGAAGTTGACCGCGCCGAGAATCGTGCCGACTCCAGACAGGCTCAGCCCCATGATCCACAGGTCCGCGCCGATGCCGGGGGAGTAGGTCGCACTGGTGAGCGGCGAGTACGCGTACCAGCCGAACGCGGCGGAGCCGCCGGGCGCCAGGAAGCTGAACAGGAGGATGAGGCCCCCGAAGGTGAACATGTAGTAGCTGAGCAGGTTCAGCCTGGGGAACGCCACGTCGGGCGCGCCGATCTGCAGCGGCACGAGCTCGTTCGCGAAGCCGATGAACGTCGGCGTGGCGAAGAGCAGCAGCATGATCGCGCCGTGCATCGTGAACATCTCGTTGTAGATCTGGTCTGAGACGAAGCTGCTCGTCGGCGACAGCAGCTGGATGCGGATGATCATCGCCATGAGCCCGGCGCACAGGAAGAAGAAGAACGACGTGATCAGGTACATGTGCCCGATGATCTTGTGGTCCGTCGAGGACAGCCAGTCCGCGAGGATCGTGCCCTTGCGGGCGGTAGACGGCCTGACCGCCGCCCGCTCCCTCACCGTTGTCACCTGCGCACCTCCTGTCTCACCGTTCACTGTGGCCGCCGCCACCCTTCCGTAATACCCCGGACTAAACCTCTTCGTCGCGCGGGGGGTGTAGAAGGCAGCGAAACGGGCATCAGGAGCGCCTAACGTCGCGCTGACCTGGCCGCGGAGGGAGCCGAGGATGACCCTGGCAGCCGGCGAGCAGCGGACGCTGCTGCGGATGGAGCGGTCGCTGCGCCGAGACCAAGCCCTGAGCACGGCGCTGCACGAGTTCGAGTGCCGGTGCTACTGGCAAGCTGACCCCGATCAGGAAGACATGTCCCCGTGGCATCCTGTGCTGTGGCGAGCCGAACTGCTGGGCATGGTCATGCTGACGCTGGCGTTTTTCGGGGTAATCGCCGCTATGGCGTGCATGGCGCTTTAGCCCCGGTCAGCCAGGAGGCATGTGGGGCGCCTGATGCGACGTAGCAGCCGCCGCCCGTTCGGTCAGCCGACGCCGCTGTGGGACCACCGTGTACTTCGGGTCCTTGGCCGAAGCCAGCCCGGCATGGAAGACACCCCAGCGCGTAGCCACAGACGCACCGATCAAGGCGGCACCAGACACAGCGGCCAGGATCCGGCGCGGCTGACCCGCCGGCAGCGCCGGGGTCCCGGACAAGGCCGCCCCAGTCGCGCCAAGGGCACCGAGGACCTGGCCGATTCGCACGTAGGTGCCCGCGCGGCCGACGTGGTAAGGCTCGGCGACCATGCCGATACGACGGATCATCCGCTCGAAGGCGGTCATCTCCATGACCTGGCCCAGCAGGGCCAGGTGCCGTGCCGGGGCGGACTCGCCGGCCGGCGCGGCCAGCAGGCAGAGGCCCCCGGCGGCCATCGCGCCCGACCCCGTGAACACGAACGGCAGCTCCGGGTAGCCGTCGTGCCAGGCGGGCACGGCGGTGTCGCTGAGCAGCGCGGCGGTGTATGAGGCGACGGCGGGGCCGAGCAGCGCCGCTCCCGCCGTGGCCGCCGCGCCGACCCGGGGCAGCCGCCCGGTCAGCGCGGTTGCGGCGGCCACCCCGGCCGCCGGCACGTAGCCGCTGAGCAGCCAGGAGCCGACGCTCATGGGCGAGGTCACCTTGAACACCCGCAGCATGTTGAGGAACCGGGTGGGCCGCCCCAGGTCATGCACGAGCGCGATCATGGATACTCCGCCTGCCGCCGCCGCGCCGGCCTTGGCGACCCGGCTCAGCCCGGGGCGGCCGGTGAGGTCCGCCCCGGCGGCGAGGAGCGAGGACCCGCCGGCCAGCCCGCCGAGGAACAGGTAGCCGGGGATATCGGGCGCGGTCCAGACTGGCGGGTTGAGGACCGGTTTGCCGTAGTACGACCTGAATTCCGCGGGTGGAACCATCGCTTGCTCAGCCCGGCGCTTACGCCGCCACGACCGGGCGCCGTGCACGCCGCTCGCCGCCACCGGCCGGCCCCGCCCGGCCGCCTTCGTCGCGCTCATCGCCGCGCCCCGGGTCCGAGCCGGCCTGCCAGGGCTTCCGTCGCGAACGAGGCGGCCGCCGCGGCGGCCAGGGTGAGCGCGGCCGCGCCCACATGCCGCCACATGGACGGGAGGTCCCGCGTGGTCACCACGGGATCCGGCGGCAGCCCGTACACCTCCGGCTCGTCCAGCAGCAGGAAGAACGCCCCGTCGCCGCCGATGCCGTCGGCCGGGTCGTTCCCGTACAGCCGCGCGCTGGCCTCGCCCGCCTCATGCAACTGGTCTACGCGGATCTCGGCCCGCTCGCGCAGCTCGTCGAGCGGGCCGAACTGGATCGAGTCTGTCGGGCACGCCTTGGCGCAGGCCGGCTCCATGCCCGCCCCGAGCCGGTCGTAACACAGCGTGCACTTCCAGGCGCGGCCGTCCTCCTTGCGCTGGTCGATGACCCCGTACGGGCAGGCGGGGATGCAGTAGCCGCAGCCGTTGCAGATGTCTTCCTGGACGACGACCGTGCCGAACTCGCTGCGCATCAGCGCCCCGGTCGGGCACACGTCGAGGCAGGCGGCATGCGTGCAGTGCTTGCACACGTCCGACGACATCAGCCAGCGCAGCCCGCCGTCCTGTGTACCGTCGGCTGGCACGGGCTTGTGCTGCTCGATGAACGCCACGTGCCGCCACGTGTCCGCCCCGAGCCCGACCGAGTTGTCATACGACATCCCGGTTAGGGCCAGACCGTCCTCGGGGACGTGGTTCCATTCCTTGCACGCGACCTCGCAGGCCTTGCAGCCGATGCACACCGACGTGTCGGTGAAGAACCCCATGCGCTGCTGCCCGCCGGGATAGCTATCCATGCCATCGGGCCGCTTGCTTATCTGCACGTCTATCGCGGTCATGATGCCGTCCCTGTCCGCTCGGTGATCCCCGCCCGCTGCTGGTACTCGCGGACAAGCGCGGGACGCGCCGGCCCCGCCGGGCGCCTGCCTGGCCTGATGTCGCAGGCGAACGCCTTGGTCTCCTGAATGTGGACGTTCGGGTCAAGGCTGACCGCGACCAGGTCATTGGCCGAGTCGCCGGTGCTGTAGCCGGTCCATCCCCAGTGGTAGGGCAGCCCGACCTGGTGCAGCCGCTGTCCCTGGACGGTCAGCGGCGGTATCCGCTCGGTGACGAGCACGCGGGCCTCCACCGCGTTGCGCGCGGTGATGATCGTGGCCCAGCCAAGGTGCTCAAGCCCACGCTCGGCGGCGAGCTCAGGCGACACCTCACAGAAGAACTCCGGCTGCAGCTCCGCCAGGTACGGCAGCCAGCGGCTCATCCCGCCCGCGGTGTGGTGCTCGGTCAGCCGGTAGGTGGTCGCCACGTAAGGGAACACGCGCGACCCAGCGGACTCCCCGCTCGGCTGGAACCGGTTGTCCGGGTGGTTGAAGGCCTTCGTCGCGCGGACCGGGTTCCGCTGCTGGCGGTAGAGCAGGTTGCTCACCGGCGAGTCCTGCGGCTCGTAGTGCGCCGGCAGCGGCCCGTCGAGCAGCCCGGCGGGCGCGAACAGCCATGCCTTCCCGTCGGACTGCATGATGAACGGGTCGCGCCCGCTCAGTGCCGCGTCCCCGGTCGCGTCGTCGGGCGGCTCGTAGTCCGGCGCCTTGCTCGCGGTGAAGTCAGGGACGTCGTGCCCCGTCCACTTCCCCTCCTCGGCGTCCCACCACACCAGGGCCTTGCGGGAACTCCACGGCCGGCCCTCAGGGTCGGCGGAGGCCCGGTTGTAGATGATGCGCCGGTTGGCCGGCCAAGCCCAGCCCCAGTCGGGCGCGATCCAGTTCTGCTCCTTGCCGGGCTTGCGGCGGGCGGACTGATTGGCCCCGTCGGCGTAGACGCCGCAGTAGATCCAGCAGCCGCATGCAGTAGACCCATCATCCTTCAGCTGCAGGTACGCCGTCAGCGGCGTGCCGTCGGCGTCCCACCCGTTGACCTCGCGCAGCACCGCCTCGGCGGACGGCTCGTCAAGCGGCCCGGAAACCGGGTAGTCCCAGGTGAGGTCAAGCACAGGCCGGTCCATCTCATCTGCCGAGCCGGCCAGCTTCTCCCGGATCTTGCGGCCCAGGTGGTAGGTGAACCACAGGTCGCTCCGCGCGTCTCCCGCCGGCTCGACGGCAGCGTGGTGCCATTGCAGCAGCCGCTGGGTGTTGGTGAAGCTGCCGTTCTTCTCGGTATGGGCAGCGGCGGGCAGGAAGAACACCTCGGTGCCGATGTCCTGCGTCCGCAGTTCGCCGCTGTCGATCTCCGGCGCGTCCTTCCAGAACGTGGCCGATTCGATCAGCGAGAAGTCCCGCACGACCAGCCAGTCGAGCTTGGCCAGGCCGAGCCGCTGCAGCTTGCCGTTGGCCGAGCCGACCGCCGGGTTCTCGCCGTACAGGAAGTAGCCCTTGCACTCCCCGGCGATCTGCGCCATCACCGTCTCGTAGGTGGAGTGGCTGCCGGTCAAGCGCGGCAGGTAGTCGAAGCAGTAGTCGTTTCCCTTGGTCGCGGCGCTGCCCCACCAGGCTTTGAGCAGGCTGACCGTGTAGGCGCCCATGTTCGCCCAGAATCCCCGGTCGGTGCCCTCGGCCGCGATGAACATTTCGAGGTCTTCGTTGGTGTGCGCGTGCGGCATCGGGATGTACCCGGGCAGCAGGTCGAACAGCGTCGGGATATCGGTCGACCCCTGGATGGACGCGTGCCCGCGCAAGGCCAGGATGCCACCCCCGGGCCGGCCGATGTTGCCGAGCAGCGCCTGCAGGATCGACGCGCCGCGGATGTACTGCACGCCCACGGTGTGCTGGGTCCAGCCGACGCTGTAGACCCAGGCGGTGGTCCGCTCCCGGCCCGAGTTCGCCGTCACGAGCTCGCAGACCCGGCGGAACGTCTCCTGCGGCACCCCGCAGGCTTGCTCCACGGCCTCCGGCGTGTACCGCGCGTAGTGCCGCTTGAGTAGCTGGAACACGCATCGCGGATGTTCCAGGGAGAGGTCAACGTTCGGCCGGCCGACATGCGCGCCGCCGGACCCGTGCGCCTCGCCGCGCGCGGCCTCGCGCACGGCAGGCCTGGTCCGGTCCTCGTACTCCTGGTCACGCTCGCCGGACGCGGCCTGCACCTCGGCGCCCTCGTACTCCCAGGTCCGGAAATCATACGTGCGCTGCTCGGGGTCGAAGCCCGAGAACACCCCGTCCAGGTCCTCGGTGTCCGCGAAGTCCTCGCCGACGATCGTCGCCGCGTTGGTGTAGTGCAGCACGTACTCGCGGAAGAACTTCTCGCTGGACAGCACGTAGTTGATGAGGCCGCCGAGGAAAACGATGTCAGACCCGGCCCGCAGCGGCACGTGCAGGTCCGCCAGCGCGCTGGTGCGCGTGTACCGCGGGTCAATGTGGATCACCGTGGCGCCCCGCGCCTTGGCTTCCATGACCCACTGGAACCCGACCGGGTGGCACTCGGCCATGTTCGATCCCTGGATCACGATGCAGTCGGAGTTCTGCAGGTCCTGCTGCGTCGTGGTGGCGCCGCCGCGCCCGAACGAAGTCCCCAGACCGGGGACGGTGGCGGAGTGTCAAATACGGGCCTGGTTCTCGATCTGCACCGCGCCGAGCGCGGTGAACAGCTTCTTGATGAGGTAGTTCTCCTCGTTATCGAGCGTCGCGCCGCCCAGCGACGCGAACCCGAGAGTGCGCCGGGTGCGCTTGCCGTCCTCGGTCGACCACTGCCAGCCAGCGCGCCGGGCCGCGATCACCCGTTCGGCGATTATGTCCATCGCCTCATCCAGGCCGAGCGCCTCCCACGCGGTGCCGTACGGCCGCCGGTACAGCACGTCGTACCGCCGCGCCGACCCGGTCGTGAGCTGCAGGCTTGCCGAGCCCTTGGGGCACAGCCGCCCCCGGGACACCGGCGAGTCCGGGTCACCCTCGATCTGGACGACCTTCTCGTCCTTCACGTACACGTTCTGCCCGCAGCCGACCGCGCAGTACGGACAGACCGACTTCACCACCGTGTCGGCGCTGGCGGTTCGCGGGGTCAGGCGCGAACTCGCCGCGCTCTTGACCGCCGCGCCCCGTCCCGTCCGGTCAGGCCCCGTCACCTGCCGGTACGCCGGCCACTGTCCAATCCAGGTCCGCACGCTCATGGTTCGCCTGCTACCCCACAGCACCGGGCGAAACACGGGAACGTTTGCCAGCATCTGGCCTGGGCAGACGCCAGCCCATGGCCAAGCAGAACCGCCGCATCGTCACCTGGCTCACCTGGTGGGTTCTCCTGATGTCGCTGTGGGTCGCGGTCGACGACTCCCTCGCGTACGACGAACTGCTCGTCGGCGCGGGCGCGGCGGCGCTCGCGGCCACAGCGGCCGAGTTGGCCAGCCACCAGGCGGAACTACGGTTCCGGGTCAGGGGCGCCTGGCTGCTCCGGGCGTTCAGCCTGCCAGGCCAGGTCGTCCAGCAGACCTTCCTCGTCTTCGGCGCCCTCGCCAGGACCGTGTTCACGAAAGCGCCGCCGCCAGATGGCCGCTTCCGGGAACGCCCCGTCGCCTACGGCGACGACACGCCGCTCGGCGTAACGCGCCGCGTGCTGCTGACCGGCGCGCAGAGCCTCGCCCCGAACGAGTTCGTACTCGGCATTGACGCCGAACGCGACGTCATGATCACTCACCAGTTGGTGGAGGAGCGGTGACCGCCTTTGTCATCGCCGCGATCGCCATGCTGGTGGCGCTGGTGCCGGCCGGGATCACGATCGCCCGCGGCAGCCTAGGCGACGCCGTGGTCGGGTTCGAGTTCCTCACCTCGGTCGCGGTGATGATCTTCGCGCTGCTCGCTGAAGGCTTCCAGCGGTCCAGCCTGTTCGAGTTCCCGGTCATCCTTGCCGTCCTGCTGTTCGGCAGCGGCCTGGTCTTCGTCCGCGCCCTCGAGCGCTGGCTGTAAGGGGGTGCACGCCAGATGGTCAGGGAGGTCATCACCGATGTACTGCTCGCTTTGGCGGTCCTCACGGTCGCCGCGTCCGCGCTTGGCGTCACGCTCATGCGCACCCCCTACGCCAGGCTCCACTACGTCACCCCGGCGGCCGTCGTGGCCCCGGTACTGGTCGCGCTGGCGGTCTTCGTGACCGAAGGCCTGAACGTGTACACCGGCGGGGCCGTGCTCGCGCTGGTCTTCGTCATCGCCGCGTCCCCGTTCCTGTCGCACGCCACCATCCGCGCGATGCGCGTCCGCGAGCACGGCGACTGGCGCGGCCCCGCCAGTACCGACAGGCCGGACAGGCAAGAGCAGCACGAGACCCAGGACGCCCCCCGATGACCTCCCCCGCCGTCATGGCGACCCTCCAGGTCGTCGTCCTGGTCCTCGTCGCGGCCGGCGCCGTCCTGGTCGTCCGCACCAGGGAGCGCGTCCGCCTGGTCATCGCCCTCAGCGTGTACGGCATGCTGCTGGCGATCCTGTTCTTCGTCTTCCAGGCCCCCGACGTGACGCTGTCGGAACTCGCCGTCGGCGCGATCGCGCTGCCGCTCATCCTCCTGCTGGCCATTGCCAAGGTGCGGAAGCCGGAATGACGCCCAAGCTGCGCCTCTGGCTCTTCGCGATCGCCGCGGCCGGCCTGGTCGCCTGCTACCTGTGGGCCTTCGGCGGCCTGCCTGGCTTCGGGAACTACCCAGGTCCCTACGGCCCGGAAATCCTCAAGCGCGCCATCCCCGAGACGAACGCCACCGGCGTCGTGTCCGCCATCAACTTCGACTACCGCGGCTTCGACACGATCGGGGAGGAGTTCATCTTGTTCGCCGCCGCCGCCGGGATGAGCGTGGTGCTCAGAAGGCTGCGCGGCGAACGGGAGCAGCAGCAGGACCGTTCGCCGGCCGACGAGGTGATGAACCGCAACGTCCCGCCCACGAGCAGCCCGCTGCGGGTCGCCACCCTCGTCCTCGTCGGCCCGACCGCCCTCCTCGGCTGGTGGCTGGCCACGCACGCGCAGACCAACCCGTCCGGCGGCTTCCAGGGCGGCGTCATCCTGGCGAGCGCGCTCATGCTCGTCTACCTGTCCGGCGAGTCGATCGCCTTCCGCCGGTTCAGCCCGGTCGACCTGCTCGACGCGGCCGAGGCCATGGGAGCGGGCGGGTTCGCCGCCGTCGGGCTCGCGGCGATCGTCCAGGGCCTGCCGTTCCTTGACAACTACCTGCCGCTCGGCAGTTCCCCGGGCACGGTCACCTCCTCCGGGACCATTGCCCTGATCAGCTTCCTAGTCGGCATCGAGGTCGCCGCCGCGTTCATCCTCATCGTCGGCGAACTGCTGGAGCAGACACTGCTGCGCCAAGTACGCCGGGAAGGAAAGAGCTGATGCAGGTCTTCCCGTTCCTCGTCGTCGCCTGGATCGTCATCGTCGGCCTGTACGGCCTGATCACCAGCCGCGACCTGATCCACCAGATCGTGTGCCTGATCGTCGTCCAGTCCTCCACGTACGTGCTGCTGCTCGGCGTTGGCTACGTGACCGGCGGCGTCGCACCGTACTTCTACGACATCGGACGACGCGCGTTGGCCGTCGACCCAGTGGTCCAGGCCCTCGCCCTGACCGACGTGGTGGTCGAGGCCGCGGTCACCGCGCTGCTGCTGTCCCTCGCCGTCCAGGCCCACAAGAGGTTCGGCACGCTCGACCCGCATGACCTCGCGGAGTTCAAGGGCTGATGAGCCAACTCTTCCCCCTGTCCGTGGCGGTGCCTCTGCTGGTCGCCGCAGGCCTGCTCGCGTTCCGCCCGCTGTTGCGAGGCAAAAGGCAGGTCCGCGGCCTGGTGGCGGTTGCCGCCTCGGTTTCCGCCGCCGTCATGCTGCTCGTCCTCACCCTCAGAACGGGCGCTGGCTCCGCGTACTGGTTCGCCGGGTTCCACCCGTCAGGGGGAGTGGCGATCGGCATCGACTTCACGGCCGGCCCGCTGAACGCCGGCCTGGCCTGCCTCGGCGCGGTGCTGATGACGGCCTCGCTGATCTTCGCCTGGCGGTACTTCACCCAGGTCGGCACCTACTTCCACGTGCTGATGCTGACCTTCCTCGCGGGCATGACCGGCTTCTGCCTGGCGGGCGACGTGTTCGACCTGTTTGTCTGGTTCGAGCTGATGGGCGTGTCGGCGTACGCGCTGACCGCCTACCGCCCGGAAGAACGCGGCCCCATCCAGGGCGGCCTCAACTTCGCGATCACCAACAGCGTGGGCGCCTACCTGTCGCTGACCGGGATCGCGATGATCTACGGCCGCACCGGCGCGCTGAACATGGCGCAGATCTCCCGGTACGTCGCCACGCATCCCACGAGCGGCCTCGTGGTGATCGGGTTCCTGCTGATCATCACCGGGCTCCTGGTGAAGGCGGCGATCGTCCCGTTCCACTTCTGGCTCGCCGACGCGCACGCGGTCGCCCCGACCCCCGTATGCGTGCTGTTCTCCGGCGTGATGGTCGAACTCGGCCTGTACGGGATCGCCCGCATGTACTGGTCGGTGTTCGGCGCCGCGCTCGGGCACCGGGCGGCGATCTCGCACGTGTTCCTCGCCCTTGGCGTGCTCACCGCCGTCGTCGGCGCGCTGTACTGCTTCCGCGAGCGGCACGTCAAGCGGCTGCTCGCGTTCTCCACGATCAGCCACGCGGGCATGTTCCTCGTCGGCTTCGCGCTGCTGACCCCGCTGGGCCTGGCGGGCGCGGCGCTGGCCGTGCTCGCCCACGGGTTCGTGAAGGGGGCGCTGTTCCTCGGCGCGGGCATCGTCTTGCACCGGCTGCACTCGGTCAACGAGACCTACCTGCACGGCCGGGGTAAGCACCTGCGCCTCACCGGGGTCATGTTCACCCTCGCCGCTCTCGGCCTGGCGGACTTGCCGCCGTTTGGCACGTTCCTCGGCAAGGGCTGGATCACCGACAGCGCCGACGCCGTCGCTGGCGGCCCGTGGCTAGCGGCGGTGTTCTGCGCCTGTTCGGTGCTGACCGCCGGCGCGGTGCTCCGGGTGGCGGGCGGCGTCTTCTACGGCTTCGGCGACCCGCCGGGGGAGGACACCCGGATGGCCGCCGAGGCGAACGAGGAGAAGGGAGAAAGCGAGTCCGGCCGCCAGCGCACCCCGCTGACGATGCTCGTCCCCACGGGCGTCCTGGTCCTGCTCGGCCTGGCGAGCGGCGTCGCGGCGCTGCTCCCGAGGTGCGCCGCCGCCTTCGAATCGGCGGCTGCCCGCTTCCAGGACCAGCAGGCCTACGCGTCCCTGGTGCTGGGCGGCGCGCACCCGGCGTCCCCCGTCCCTCTTTACCCGCAGGTCCCGGCGGACGTCACGGCCGCCTCCGTCATCACGGCCCTGTGCTCGGTCGCGGGCGCGATCCTCCTGGCGCTGACCGCCCTGTACTGGCGTCGCCTTCCCGTCCTCCGCAAGGGCTACGAACCGGGCACGGGCCTGCGGGAGGTCATCGAGAGCTTCCAGAGCGGAGTCATCAACGACTACATCACCTGGCTGGTCACCGGCGTGGCGGCCCTCGGCGGCATCCTCGCGCTCATCATCCGTTAGCCGACTCCCCCGGCGCAGCGATTAGATTGGCTCGCATGGTCGATCATGCCCCCCTCGCGGATTTGATCAATGAAGGCCGCCTCAGCCCTGCGGTGCCTGGACGGGTCGGCCGGCACGACGTCCTGATAGAGAGGAATTTCGTCGGGACCTTCGTTTACCAGATCCGCGGCGACCGGGTCCTGATGCTCCACGGGAACAACGGTTACCGCGACGACGTCGCCGCCGCACTGCTCGACGCGGCGGAGGGCCTTGCCGACGGTGACCTCGGCTCGACCGTGCGGCTGATTCCGATCGACGTCCCGGGATTCGCGCTTGACCGCGCCGCCTTGTTCGGCCCCGGGCACGCCGGGTTCTTCACGAACAAGCCGCTGGCCGACCGGGGCATGCAGGTGATTCCGGTGCACCGCAGTGAGGCGGTCGAGGGCGAGGAGAGCAAAGCCTGCTGGCCGGGCGTCTTCGGCAGGAACCTGGCCATCCGGCACCATGACTGGACTCGCGAGCCGTCGCCGCGGGCGGATGTGCAGAGCTTGGGCAACTGGGCGGGCGGCCCGTTGCCCGGCCGCGTCAAGAAGCCTGTCCTGATGCGGGCCGAACTGGTGTTGCAGCACTACCTCTACGACCTGCCAGACGGAGTCCGGCTGTCGGTCAAGGACGTGCGCGGCCACGAGTTGCGGCTGCACCGTGACTGGGACCGGCTGCGCGGCACCCTGCACGTTCCCGGCCGGCCGCAACCCGTGGAGATAGATATCCCGCGGCGGGCGGCCTGGACGGCCTTTGGTCCGCTTTTCGGCGGCGCCGACTTCGAGCCTGCCGCCCTGGAGACGCGGCAGTCGCCCGAGCACATGCTGATGATGCGCGTGAACGACGCCGAGCGTCGCCGCGCCGACGACGCCGAATACCCAACCTCCCTGGACGAATGCCTGCAATGGCTGACGGCGCTTGCCCCTACCGACGGCAACTACCTGGTCTTCATCGGAAGGTCGGCCGGCGTCGTCCAACTGCGGTGGGAAGGACCCGGCGAGCCGAGGCTCTGGCTGGAGACGCCAGAGCCGTCCGATGGCCGTTCCCGGGGCCGGTACGTCACGCGGGACGAGGCCGCGACCATGATCAAGGCCCTGGCCCGCGACGACCGCGTGGCCGTGGACGACCTGGGCGATCTGGAGACCAAAGCGTGGGATCGGCAGCCGTGATGGACGACTTCTTCGCCGGGGTCCGGTATTTCGGGCAGGGCCTGGTCATGCTGCTCCGCCGGCCGAAGCTGCTGCTGATCGGCATGCTCCCGGCGGTCTTGACCACGGCGCTCTTGCTCGGCGGGATGATCGCGCTGATCGCCAACATCAGCCACCTCGCCGCGCTGGTCACGCCGTTTGCGGACCACTGGGCGGCCGGGTGGCAGCTCGCCACGCGGATCACCGCGGGCATCGCCCTGGTCAGCGTCGCGGCCCTGCTCGGGATTGTCGGGTTCACCGCGCTGACCTTGATCGTCGGCGGCCCGTTCTACGAGCACATCGCGGAGCGGCTCGAGGACGACCTGAACGTCGCCGAGGGCCACGCCGACCCGTCGGGATGGCAGATGCTGCTGCTTGGCATCCGCGACGGCATCGTCTTGCTGCTCCGCTCGCTGGCGTTCACCGTGGTGCTGTTCTTCGCCAGCTTTCTCCCGGTCGTCGGGCAGACCCTCGTCCCGGCCCTGCTGGCGCTGGTGACCGCGTGGTTCATCGCCCTGGAAGTCGTCGCGGTCCCGTTTTACCGGCGCGGCATCGGCCTGCGCGGCCGGACCGCGATGCTGCGCTCCCGCCGGATGCTCGCGGTCGGCCTCGGCCTCCCGGCCGCCTTGCTCTCGACGATCCCGTTGATGTCGATCGTCGTCATGCCGGTCGCCTTCGCCGGCGGGGTCCTGGTCGCCCTGGACGTCCTTGGCCTGGCGCGGCCTAAGGAACGACCGGGTCAGGAGTGAGGACGATCCGGCCGTTGAGGTTGCGGCTCTCCATGCGCTCGTGCGCAGTGGCGGCGGCGGAGAAGGGCAGCACGTCGACGTCCATCTCGCCCAGCCCGGCGGCGGTCGCCTGCAGCGCTGCCTCGAGCGCGGGGCGGATGGCCTCCGGGTGCGCTGACAGGTAAGCGGCGGAGTTGTACCCGGATACGGTGACGCTCCGCAGCCAGAGCTGATTGCTGTCGAGCTGGTGCCCCCAGTCGCCGCTAGCGTTGCCCACCGCCAGGAGGCGGCCCCCGGCCGGCATCAGGTCGAGGCTGTGACTGCGGACGGCACCGCCGACCGGGTCGATGACGACGTCGAACTTTTCGCCGCCGAGTGCGCCGGGCAGTTCAGCGGAGTCGACGATCTGATCGTAGGGCAGCTTGGTCGCCGCTGCGGCGGCGAGCTTGCTCGTCCGGACCGTGCCGACCACCCGGGACGCGCCCAGTTGCCGCGCGATTCCAGGGAAGGCGGCCGCGAAGCCACCGAGCGCGCCGTGCACCAAGACGCTTTCCCCCGCGGTGAGGTGGGCCACGCGGGTGAGCGCGACATGGGCCATCGCCGCGTTGGGCACCGCCGTGACCGCCAGGACCGGGTCAATGTCGTAGCCCTCGAGTGAGGCGACGCGAGCCGCCGAACCGACGTACACCGAGGCGTAGCCGCCGGTGCCGGTCCCCGACATCGTGACTACCTTTTCCCCGACGGTGAACCCGGTCACGCCCGCGCCGAGCGCGCGCACTGTCCCCGCGACCTCAAGGCCGGGGACGAAGGGCGGCTGGGGCATCCCGGGCCGGTCTTTGTACAGGCCCTGGCGGAGGAAGACGTCGATGAGCCCCACGGCCGCATGCGTGACGTCGATGGCGACCTCGCCCGGTCCGGGTACTGGGTCGGGTAGGTCGACGACCGTGAGCACGGCCGGGTCGCCGAACCGGGTGGCCTGAACAGCCTTCATGGGTGTCCCTCTCGTTCGCGAGCTTCATTGCCTGGCTTAACGCACTCCATGATGCGTTAAACGTGAGCGTAGCACGGAAGCCGAGATAACGCATCCTCGGGTGCGCTAAAGTCGTAAGGGTGCAGCAGCGAGCCCGGTCGACCGCGGACAAGGCCCGGCGCTCCGAGGACCTGCTGGCGGCCGCCGAGTCGGTCGCCCTCGAACTCGGCGGCGTCCGGTTCATCACCGTGGCCCAGGTCACCGAACGAGCCGGGCTCCACCGCACCGGCGTGCGGCGCTATTACGCCAGCAAGGAGGAACTGCTCCTCGAACTGGCCGAACGAGGCTGGCGCCAGTGGCGCGACGCGGTAGCCGGCGCACTCGGCGACCGTACCGGGCTGGGACCCCGCGAGGTCGCCGCGGTGATGGCGGAGACGATCGCGTCGCTGCCGGTGTTCTGCGATCTGCTGACGCACGTCACCCTCAGCCTCGAAGGCGACGTCGACATGGAACGCGCCCGCCAGTACAAGACCAACTCCTTCGCCGCTTACGACGAGCTCGCGAGCGCGCTGGAGCACGCGAGCAGCATGACCAGCGAGCAGCTCCAGGCCCTGGTGGCGGCGGTCCTCGCGTTCGCCGCCAGCTTCTGGCAGCTGTCGCACCCGACCCCGACGCTCGCCGCCCTGTACGAGCAGGTGCCCCGGTGGGGCCACGTCGCCCTCGACTTCGCCCCGCGGCTCCGGTCGCTCCTTGAGGCGACCGCCGTAGGACTCGCCGACACCAGGGACGCGCGGGATGCGGGCTAGGGCGGCCCGGTCACCTTAGGCTGGGGGACGGGAGGCAGATCATGACTACGCCGCCGAGCTGGGACACGTCGTACGTGTCACCTGCCACGCCCCCGCCGTGGGACATCGGCCGGCCACAGCGGCCGTTCGTGCGCCTGGCCGACAGCGGACTGCTGTCCGGGCAGCTGCTCGATGCCGGCTGCGGCACGGGAGAACACACGCTGCTCGCCGCCGCCAGGGGCGCGGCGGCCACCGGCGTCGACATCTCCCCGCGGGCTATCGCGCGGGCCCGGGACAAGGCAGCCGAACGGGGCCTGCAGGCCCGCTTCGAGGTCGCGGACGTGCTGCGCCTCGGGGAGCTCGGCGCGACGTTCGACACCGTCGTCGACAGCGGGGTGTTCCACGTCTTCAGTGACGCGGACCGGCCCCGGTACGTCGCGAGCCTGGCCGGGGTGCTCCAGCCCGGCGGCCGCTGCTACCTGATGTGCTTCAGCGACCGCCAGCCGGGCGACTTCGGCCCGCGCCGGGTCACCCAGGACGAACTGCGCGCCGCCTTCGCCGCCGGCTGGACGGTGACCAGCATCGAGGCCGACACGTTCGAGGTCAACACCGGAGCGTTCCCGGTCCCGTACGCACAGGCCTGGCTGGCCGCCATCCAGCGGACTGGAGCTTAGGTAAGCGGGTGAGCGCCCGCACGTCGATCTTGTCGTTGCGCTCTGCCAGGAGGTAGGGATACCGGGCGACCGTGGCACGGATCGCTTTCTGGCGGGTGCCTGGGTTGCCCCAGATGACCGTAACCTCGGTTCCGATGGCAGCGTGCGCACGGGCGATGAAGCCAAGCGAGATCATCCGCTGGTAGGTCGTCGACTCGACGCGTCCGGCGGAGAACCCGATCTCCTCGCCGGAGCCGGACAGCACCAAGTCGGCGTGGTAGTCCTTGGTCAGCGGGAACCCGGTGGCCGGATCCGGGATTCCGGCGTCCGGCAGTACATCGCTCGGGCCAGACAGGTCGAGCGGCATACACGGCTCCCCGGTTTCCAGGCCGCTGAACTGGGAGCGGTACACATCCGCGATGTCATCGGCGTTCCACTCCAGCGTGACTACAGTGCGGGGCGGGTTCGCGGCGATCTCGGCGAGCGCTTCCCGTCCGGTGAACGCGTGGTCCCAGTGGATGCGGTTCTCCCAGCCGACGTCGAACGGTGTGACGTACCGCTTGCCCAGGTCACCGCCGAGGCTGCCCCATAGCCGGGGCCGGTGCATCATGAAGCTGACCTGGGGGCCGCGTTCGTCCAGCCAGGCGGCGAATTCCGAGTCCTCGTACCACGGGTAGGGGTAGTGCATGTAGGCCTGCGGGAAGCCGTCCTCGGTGTGGTTCATCAGGTAGGCCCGCATGCCGAGCTTCCGCATCCCGAGCGGCCGTCCGGCGGCCCAGATCGCCGCGTAGACGCCCGCCGCGTCGGGGACCTGGCCGTGCACTTCGTAGGCGAGGCCGCCGGCCATGCCGAGCCGGTAGACCCTGACCGCCGCGGCGCCGACCTTCGCCGGGCGATGGCAGGCGAACCTGATGTCGCGCAGGTCCTCGCCGGTCACCTGCTCGAGGATCTGAAGCGAGCGCGGCCCGGCGACCTGGAACAGGAACTCCCGCCCGGTGCGGTCTTCTCCTACGGCGTCGTACCTCCCGGCCGACGACTCGAACGCGTACTGGAGGTAGGGCGACAGCCAGATCGCCGTGTAGTCCTGTTCCCCGGTGCGAAGCACGGTTCCGTCCATCATGATCCGGCCGCGGTCGTCGCACATGAGCCCGTGCCGGGAGCCGCCGACCTTGAGGGTGGCGATGTTGTTCACGAAATGGTCGGACAGGAATCGGGCCGCGTCAGGCCCGCTGACCCGGTAGGTCGGCGACAGGCTGAGGACCGCGCCGAGGTAGGCCCCGTCCTTCCAGGACCTGACCTCCTCCCGCCAGCCCTGGAACTCCTGCGCCACGAGGAAGGGGCCGTACCTCCTGAACTGGGAGACATCGCCGTCGTAAGGCATCGTCGGGATGAACGGCGGCAGCTCCTGAGTGGCCATCAGGCGCCTGCCTCGACACTGTGCGGCTTATCCGGGAAGTACTGCTGGTGGAAGTTGAACGGGATATGGTGCGGCGCTTCCACCCGTCCGTCGGCGATCGTGAACACGTTGAGCATGCCCATGCCGTCGAACCAGTGCCCGACCGGTTTGCCGCCGATGTCGAGCAGCCCTGGGGAGACGCGCATCAGGGACCCGCGCAGCCAGTCCGGGATCGTGCCGGTGACCGGCGCGTCGTCGACCCGAACTTCCTCTTCCAGGGACGTGAAGCCGAGGCGCGCGCCGAGCGCGGCCGAGGTGACCGTGTCCATCTCTGTCTCCTCAAGCCTTGGCGCTGAAGGCGGCGCGCACGGCGGGCATCACTATCTCGGCGAAGGCGGCCAGGTTGGCTGTGGCCTCGTCCGGGGTGAGGTCGCCGAAGGCGAGGGTGGCCTCGAAGTAGTTCACCGGGGCCTGGCTGACCTGGCCGGCGAGCCGGGCCGCGACGGTCTCGGCCGACCCGACCAGGGAGTTGCCGTTGGCCATGGTCCGGTCGGTGTCGTAGAGATGGTCGGCGTTGTGGTTGCCGTTGTCGTGCCACAGCTTGAGGAGTTGCCGGGCGAACACGTCGTTGGCCTTGCGGAACCGCTCGACCGCCTCGGCGTCGGTGCGGCCGATGTAGACGTGGGCGGCAGTGCCGATCCGCGGTGCGGGCCCCGCCGCGCCCGCCTGCCGCCGGGCATCCCAGTAGGCGCGGGCGGCGGGAATGAAGCCGCCGTCGTTCCACCGGCCGACGAAGTTGACCCCATTCGCGCCGGCCCACTCCGCGGTCGCCGTGTTGGACGAGGCGTACCAGAGCGGCGGGTGCGGACGCTGCACCGGGCCGACCGACAGCTCCACGTCGTAGTCGCGCAGGAGCGTCCCAGCGTGCCGCATCCGGCCGGTGGCCAGGGCACTGGTCACCGCCTGGAGGGTTTCCGCGTAACGGGCACGGGCCTGGCTGGCGTCGATGCCGAAGTAGCCAAGCTCGTACGGGCTGACGCCGCTGCCGACACCGACGTCGAGACGGCCGCCAGTGAGCTGGTCGAGGACGGCGATCTCCTCGGCGAGCCGCAGCGGATCGTAGGACGGCAGGACGTGCACGAGCGCGCCGATCCGCATCGTGGCGGTCCGCTGCGACAGGGCGGCGAGGAACAGGTTCGGCGACGGGCAGACCGACAGCGGTGTGCCGTGATGCTCGGTCACGTGGTAGTGCGCAATGCCTGCCCGCTCTGCTTCGACGGCGAAGGCAAGTCGGCTCGCGATCACCTGGCCGGGCGTTGAGTCACCCTGGTCGAAGGAGTCGAAGATGCCGAACTCGAAGGTCGTGCCTGTGGTTGTCATGGCTGGCCGTTCACCTGCGCAAGCTCGCTGTCGGGGATCCAGTTGCCGTGGAAGCCGGTGTTGTGCCGGTGCGGGATGTGGATCCTCGCGACCGGGCCGTCGAGGAGGTCCTGGGCGTGGAAGATCAGCACTTCACTCGTGTCCGTTGGCATGTCGATGACGCTGGTG